>Ga0307514_10000930_pt1 | contig 44535 bp, 58 predicted proteins | sample 16_EM_MG_FD_203088 | JGI IMG/M metagenome (GOLD analysis project Ga0307514, IMG submission 203088) | Populus trichocarpa ectomycorrhiza microbial communities from riparian zone in the Pacific Northwest, United States - 16_EM | ecosystem: Host-associated > Plants > Roots > Unclassified | place...
TTGGTGGCATAGGTGTTGAGATAGGAGGTGGGTAGATCAACCGCTCTCTCGCATTCATAACTCACCTTTTGTCCATCTAGATACCGCCCCACCGAGCGCAGCCCTGGAACTTATCTCGAGATGAACTGGTCTGAGAATGAAACTCCTCAAGGGAGTATAGAATAAGAGAGGATGGAGTTTCTTTTGGTGGTTACAAGCAAACAAAGAAATCAGTGGGGGCTTAGGGCTTAGGTGTTAATGAATGCACATTCGTTAGAACTGGACTTCTTTAATAATAAAAGCTTCAGTCTAGTCATACTATCTGCCACTGTGGGCAACTTGCACATAATTTAACAGAGCTGCAGGAGCTTTCGTGATGCTACTCCGGTCTTTTTTTATATAAATGATGTAGTTGCTAGATAGTGGAAAACTATTTAAGGAATAAAGGTGTTCAAATCCAAACAAGGATGTGGATTTAGGACTTAACCCTACAGCAGGGAATCGGATTGGTGAGTTTGTTTTATGTCACAAGAAAGGCTCAGAGCTTGCTCGCAAATTGTGGTGAGAAGACAGAAGGTTTAAGGGACACTTCAATTACTGTATTTGGTGTTAATTACTCTAGTTTGGTGTGGTAAAAATTGGTAAATAGGCACTATCAGTGTCTGGTTGGCTCAGTTGGTAGAGCGTCGGTCTCATATTCAATGACTCTCACTAAGTGAGAGAAATCCGAAGATCGCGAGTTCGATCCTCGCACCGGACATTTTTTACTTCTATTTGCCTTCATTCGATCATAGATAGTCAGGGTTGGATGTGCATGTCAGCGGGGAGGATACAGCATAACTGAATGTAGTTATGGGGGAGTTGTGGAACTTGTACGTTCTGTGGATGCGATGGTGAGAAGGTAAGGTGTCAGTAGTTTAAACATGACGATTTAACAATACCTACCTACCATCACATGTAATAACCTGTTCTATGGGTAAGTCAACCACCACGGCTCTCGGTTGATGTGCTCAAAGGCAGCCTTACCGAGGCGCGTTTCACTAGTGGTCTGAGGATATATTCTCAATATTGGATGTCTTCTTGTTTTATATACAACTTCTATCTGATCAAGTCTGCAGTCTGCATCCACCTTCCAATCAATAAAATAAATTCATGAAATGTATAGACACGTAAGGCAGAACATAGATCCCTCACTTCTTCTCCTTCTCCTTCTCTTCCTTTCACATTGCTAACCTTAACCACTGTGATACTTCTTCTCAACTAAGAATCCTATTCAGTCTCAACAATGCTTCCATACCCCCTTACCCCCATTCCTCTTTTCAACCCCACATAATAACTTCCCCCAAAGCCCAAAGCCAAAAACAGTAATATACTAACAACAAGAGAATATATTCCCAACAGCCTTCCATCCTCTCCGCCCTTATTCTCCTGCACCGAGAAAAGAGCAATAACAACAATCATGTGGGAGAACACGGCGGCCGTAACGACGCCACAAGCAATTCTGCAAATCCGCGCGGGAAGAGGTTTCTGATCCCGCGTGGTATGATATGTCGCCACGAACACAACCCCGAAAAACATGAGCGCACTGACAACAAGATTGTAGATTCCCAGCGCCCTCCCCTTGCCGGAATTCCACCCGCAGGCCTCTTGCGCGGTGTACATGGCTACTACGATTAGCAAGTTGAAACAGGTGGCGACCGAGATGGTGGCGTAGATGCGCTTGATAAAATGGTAAGCTGGGATAATAATGACGGACAAGGGGATATGCGTACCTGCCAGGAAAATGGTAGTTGCGAAAACTTTGCCTCCGCTTCGAAGATGGCGGCTTTTAGCCTGGCGGTTGGGATAGTCTCTTCGGCCCCGAGGCCGCTGATGCGAAGCCAGTTACGGAGGTCGAGAGCGGCGGAGGCGCCTATGGTGGTGGTGGCCGCGGTGTCGTTTGACAGGAGTGGAGTGGTTTCTTTGCTAGATGACATGTCTGCTGTGATGATTTCTCCTTCGTATGGCGTTTGGGGTGGTTATGGATGAGAACTCGAGCATGGAGGGGGTAATTATAAGTCGTAGTTAAATATATATACTGGTTTACCTGTCAGGCAGCCATCTCGTTTGATCCTGGCAACTTTCGAAGTCTGTTGCTGTCTTTTATCTTTTATTGGGATACATGATTGGATGAGTCGTACAACAACATGCACACATTCCTAGACAAATATAGGCAGAGGGGAAGTTACAAGCTATCAGACAGCCGTCTATCCAAATCTGTACCTTGTCAGCGAGTTTGTAGCACGTCACACAGCAGCATACACAGCCTGGACAAGGCGCGTATGGTGCGAGACTCTAAGCTCGCATGCCAGTCCCTCATACCACACCCAAGAAACATGAGCTTGGGGGGGCACTCAAACCGAAGAATCCTCAAACCAGAGTACCCTCAAACCGGGGTACTGGACATTTGAAATTCCATGTTATATACATACAATTCCCATAGCAACCAGCTGAATGTTTTTTTGACTAAGTAACAGATATTCAATTGGAAAATAATTTTATTTCTCAGCAACCGCCATGAATTTGGGAATTGGAAACTGTCAGTTGATAGAGCTGATGAAACTGAGTCGATTGACAGAGTCCTAAGTTAAATAAGAAATTTGGTGGTGAGAAATAAAGGCTCAAAAAGTCGAGTTTGAAACATTCCAGTTGCTCTCGTTCCTAGAGTTTTTCGTCGCTCGCAAGCTCGCTCCTGAGCTTGCGAAACCAGCTGACGGGTGGTTTTCGAGCGCACATTCTGGTTTAAGCCCCTCCATACCATAATATCGAGTGATGCCATATGCAGGACCAAAAGAAGTTATGGTAGGAGCACACCCGATTGGTCGCCTTCTCAGGTTGACGATATACTTATATTGCTAGTTACACGCAACTACATCGTTTGTTCGAGCGCTTGTTTTATCGAGAGTTCTCTCCACATCGATATATCGCGCTTCTTACAACGGGGATTAACTTGGGGTAGTGAAACATACTTAACTGATTAGAAAATAAGAGAAATACTAGGTCTTGTATGGATCTACCACACTTCTTGTAAACGTTATAATTTTGAGGGAATATATGTGTTCTTTTTAATCTGTGAGCCCGCCAGTTTGCGACGTTGGACGGTTCACGATTTGGAGTAGATTAGGGAACTTGTGAACGAATCGGAACGAACTTCTACATATTCCAGCAACTTAAGAAAATGATATGAAATGCACTACAATAGACTTCCATAACTTCAGACTGTCCCTATATAACTAAAATCTCCCATGGAGGGACCAGTAATCCAATTTATTAGTCGCCGCCCACGGTATAACAGACTAGAACCCCATCCACAGAGCATCTTCACGACTCTATGTCTAGCCGCTAGAGAGATGCATCTACAGGATCCTACAACACACCACTTGCAGCCTTGACTGTAGAAGGAAGAAGCGATGCAGCTTGGATGAACATCATAATCGGACACTTTTCGTACTCTTTAAGGCGCTGCTCTATGCTAGGTATTATAACAAGGAGCTTGACTGGTTAATGGAAAGTTTTTACATTAGTGAACTGATATCAGATTGCATTCAGGAGTGTTCGCAAATTGACCGAGTCCTCATATGGGACGGGACATATACAATAGTAAAGAAATACCGCCATTCGAGTGAGAACTTGTGCAAGCAATCGCAATCTACTCTACTAGGCGTCTCCACTACAGTCAAAGTGACATGTGTATAGTCTCGGAATGTGGCACACCTGCTATGCAATAATCTAATTAAATGCTCTAGTATCATTCAGATACTTCTTTCCGTTGCGTGGAACTATGCGGTGGGTGAGTCCAATCGACACCCTTTCGACCGGATATTACAAGAAAAAGGAAGGAATATACTAAGTTGCGTTCTATTTGATGGGGGAAAGGTTCTTTGCTGAGCTTTCAATGTTCCTTCTGCTGCCCTCAATCGCAAAACATCCAGCTTGAATAGCCCCCCCAAGTCGCGCTGCAACAACCACAAATGTACAATATTTTCTGCCAGTGGCCATTCAGCCTTCTTCCACGCCGATGTTTCGCATCCTACTCGCTCCGCTCCCTTAAAACCACCAGGTTTCTTCTCCCTCTCGCTTCTTTCTTCATCATACAGAATACGCATTTCTCTATAACATCGAGGATTTCAACAGCGTATTCTTAGCAACAACAGAAAACAACCAATATGAAGCTTCGTTCCCAGCTGTCAGTATTCCCTCTCTCTTCTCTCTCTATATATCAATACGTATTAATCCTTTGTACTAGTACTTATAAAATCCGCGGTCCTCAGAAAGTTGGGGAACGTCGGATCCCACCTTCTCGCCTTCGGATTCGTCTGAAGGTTCGCGGAATGCAATTCGGAAGGGCAAACCGGGGCTTTCTCGGTTGGAAGGTGGGTTGTGCCATGCGAAAGCAGCACGAGATCATCTCTGCCTTGAAGGTCCTCATGTCAGGTCCCTCTCGTCACAGGTGTGATAAGGACTTCCGGTTGTGCAATGCACATCTGGATAGGGGCCTTGAAGCATCACCTGAACGATCGGCTGTAATGGCCCGTAAGGTTTTATACGACGGTTGGGTTGAGGTCTCGCAAACTTTGCCGACCGATAAACCCTGCGAGAAGATGAATGATGCTCAGAGGGAGGCGTTCATTGCTTCTAGATATCCGAATGGGTACAGGACAATGACACGGTGCCCAAGGATGGTGCATTCTTTGAGTCTTCTCGAGAGGAGAAGGATGAAGGCTCACCGTGCAAACGGTGAGTCAGATTCCGAATCTGACTGAGGGGTGAAAGGTGGGAAAATAAGTAAGTTAGGGAACGGTGGAGGATGATGGGCCTGTTTTGAGAAATTTTGTGGAGTGAATGCGCTCCAGCGCCTCTTCCGAGAGTTATTACATCCCGATTTTGACCAATAGGTTACTTGGATGGTTTCTTACAGTCAGCAAGGGTTTGTTTGGATATTAATTCGAATTGTTCGGAGAAAGAAGGAACGGTCGAAAGATGATTCCAAAGTAGTATAACAGGAAGCATCACTTTTCCAAAGATCTCTATTGCTGACCTACATTGCGTATCAGGCGTATTGAGGTAAGTGCTGAATATGCCCTATTGATGATTGTGAGCAGATAAGCCTTCATGGAACAATATTTCTCGAAGTCGAATAGGTACCCTCCTAGTTCAACACGAACCGTGCATCGGTTCTGAAGTAGAATCTGGTGGATCTTATTTCATGGTTGGTGTTTCTTGGTTTCTGGTAGCAACATGTTAGATGGACGTCTAATCGAAATTAGGTTTCTGGGATTTGGCGAGACATTCACAGTTTACTTTAATCTCATGAACGTGGTGATAGTCATGGAAATCTCTTGACGCACAATGATGAACCATGGAATAATCATTCTATGAGGTTTTACAGCCACGATGATCAAATATGAAGCTGTTAAATGCTTAAACTCATTTACGAAGACCGGCTTAATTCCAGCTGTATGTAATTTTGCTGCCAAACTGAATGATCATGATATAATAAAAATACAGATAAGAAAAGACATTATCCTCCTGAACAAAACTACTTCTTCTTATCCGGGAAGAGCCCTGTCAGACCCAACCCCTTTAGCACCTTCTCCAATCCCAAACCCGACAAAAGGTTCCTGACCAATCCTCCAAGTCCAATTCCATCGAGCTACCCAATAGTTAGCGCCATACGCATCAGCAATCACCATCGATACACTTACGATATTCCCTAACAAACTCAGCACACCGTTCAGCAGCAGTCCAACACCGCTGACGATCTGGAACAGCGGATCGCAAAGCATATCGAGGAGAGGTCCGAGATCTTTCTTTGCAGTAGGCATATTGCTGATCTTATCCTTCGCATTTTCGACGGCCTTTGTGACATCGCCGGTCAGCAGACCCAGCGACTCAGCAAGATGCTGTTCCTCTTTGGAAGCCTCATGGTCTGACGCCTTGCGCGTAGCATTGTGGGCGATAGTTCCATCAGGATCTAGAGCCTTGATGGCGCCGTGCGTTTCTTTGAGGATACTGGTTGCTTGCTCGATGAGTGGCCGAACTTGCTTCACGAGCGCCTCTTCGTCAAGGCAGTCATTTTCTTTGTCGTTTTGGGCTTTGTCGAGAGCCTGATAGCGTTAGGGATGTGACAGAGAATGGCGATGTGGGTTGGAAACACCTGTTTCAACATCTCAAGCATTGGTTTGATCCGCTCATTGGCGCTGTCGATGATAGAAGAAAGCTTCTTGGCGACCACTACATCGGGTTCGTCGCCCTTGAGAGGCTCAGCCTTTGGAGCCTCCTGCTCGGGCACGAGGTTATGTTGTTGTTCTTGATCCGGCATTATTGCTTCTGAAGTGGATGGTGGAGTTGATGTCGAATCCGCGGTTTCGGGTTGCGCAGTTAATTCTGTGGGCTTTGTGGTTTGCGTTGAAGCGTCTGATGTGGTTATTCCTTTTCGGAATCTGAAATTATAAAACATTTCCTCGATATAAATACCTTTCCGTACTGCTGGTGCCTGGTTATAGTGGTTCAGGCTCCCACCTGTGGTTCCGGTCCGGGAATTTGCACTGTGGAAACAGAAACTTGGCACCAGTGCTCTTTACGCGTCATTTTACGAGAATATCAAGATAAAATACTCAGAAGGGCAGTTGGGGAAGCAGAATGAAGTTGTGGCGGTGAGCAGTGCGCTTAAGGTTGACGGTGATCGGCAGGTTTTGTTTAGTTCTGACTTCACGCTGACGCTAGATTGACGCGTGCGCATCGCAGATCCTGTTAGGTGATTGCTTCTCATCGAGATTTAATGGCAGATGTGGTCCGGTACTGCCACCTACGATGGGCTTCTTGAAAGAGAGGAGCGGCGGTTGCCAGGAGAATGTCCTAGCATCCCCGCTATTGGTTTTCTACAGAGAAGCTAGTTAGTTCCTTCGTCTCGCCTTATCATATTGATGCTTCAGTAGCCATATGACGTCTGATGCCACGTTACACGAGACATAACCAATCCTTGGTCATGGATGCTGATCCCAATGCTTGAAAGCCTCCAAGATTCGATGCATGACGTATCCGAACATCCCAAAACAAGAAACCCTTCGAGTGGCGGGCGCAATATAACCTCTAGGTATACCGGCAGCTGAATCCCAGAACGAACCAAACTGCTGTCCCAAACCACGACTGATCAGAATCTCTATAGCTTCAACACCGCAACCGCTAAACAAAAATGGAGTCCGACCAGGAAGACCGTTTCGAATCCCCTTCACCAGAGCGTCAGCCAGCGCCTGAACTCTCCTCTCATCCTGACGTGCCCTCTCGAGAACCCTCCTCCACGCCTTCCGACGCGGTGCACTACCCCGAGCCAGAGCACGACGAACAACCTGTACAACCCGAGCGCCGGCGAACAGAGGAACGACCACAAGGGCGGGTTCGACAACCCATCGATGACGAAATAGAGAATGTGGGGAACGAGAACAAGCGGCTAGAACGGCGGCAGAGGCAGGAACGGGGGCAGAGACAGCGGCAGAACCAACTGGGTCAAGTACAGCAACAACAGCCGCAGCAGCAGCCACAACAGCAACCGCAAAAGGAAGGGAAATCAGATCCCATTAGTTTGCGGTTAGATATCAACATAGAGTTGGAGGTTACTATCAAGGCGAGGATTCATGGTGATTTGACGTTGGCTTTATTGTAAGTGCTTCCCGAAATCCAGCAGGTAAATGGTGTTCTAATCAGGTGGTAGGCAATGATTTAATGATTTGTTGGGTGAAACATATATATGATGGCTAGCGTCTGCTGTTTTTCGCTTGAGTTTTTTTGGAAACACTGCTGGAAAGGGAGCTGTAGATTATTGGTTTTTTAGTAACTAGTACTTCATTTTGGTTGTCTGCTTCATGAGAGTTTGGGGAGTTGGATGAAAACTAGAGCGGACTTAAGTGCGAGTGATTTAACGTTATGCAAGCCCAATAAGTTCAAGATAGCACAAATTGAACCCGTCTAGCAATATATTGGTTTGAAGTGTTAGTAGTCTCGAGCGCTGAGAAGTACACTCCGAGGCTAAGTGCTAGTCTATAGATACATTCGGAGAGATTTGAAATTATCACCATGTAACCATCTCCGTGCATTCTTGAACTTGTGCTTGCACTCGATTTTCCGATTCGGCTATATGTCTAGATTAGTCAAAATCGTTCAGTTTCATGATCACAAAGTTGGATCCAGACAAGAAGTCAACAATAGTCTTCGCCCCCACACCAGCCACGTCATTATTATCTCCATCATCGTTATGCTGTCCGAAGAAAAGGCCAGAAAAAAGTACACTAGCCTCCAAGCATGTACGAGCGTGTACGGGCGTGTACGAACTCGCACCTCCGAAGCAAACGTATAAGTGCGCCGCGAGACATAGAAGTGCCACCTCCAAAGATGAACATCGTCGCACAACGGTTCCAGATTCGATTGCCCGCCGTCGAATACAAGGCTTCGTTCGATATACATAGGTACCATAGCGTAATAGACACCTGTCACGTTTGATCCGCCTTCCAATTGCGCGAGTGATACCACAAGCTGCACTGCCATTCATTCATTAAATCCCTGCACCTCTCTAAACGCAGCATGCCCCCAACACCACCAGTCCATAGGTACACTACAAAGAAAAAAAAGAAGCAGCTATTATATAACCCATCACTTTGACTATCCCATCGAAAAAGAAAACAAAGCACAATCTCACCTAACTCCACCCGACCTCACCACCCCAATCCCTTTCGCCCAGTACTTCGTCTCCCTCCTCCCCCTCCTGCATCCTCACCAGCTCCCTCTTGAAAAAATCCCGCTCCTCTTCCAGCAACCCCAGATCTGCTCCCATGCTCTTCGGGAACCAGCTAACATTGTAGAATAGTGTCAACGCCCTCAGCGCCTCCTCCTGTGGCCCAGCCTCCTCGACATCCGCATCGACATCTCCGCCCGCAAGCCAGTCGTCCCGCAGCTCTGGGCGGCAGTGGAGATAGATACTGGTGATGACACGCATATTTCCCTGTCGCCACTTCCGGCCGCAGTACGGGACTTGCCCCTTGAATACCTTGAGGGTGTACAGCCGCAGTTCCTTCTGTGGACATTTTAGTGGCTTGCGAAGGATGACCGAACTGCGAAATTGGACAAGTGCTAGGTTGCGGTGCGATTTGCCCTTGACTACTTTTTGGAGGATGCGCATGATGTTTATGCTGGTGAAGAAGTTGCGCCATGAGAAGTCGGTGATGACTTCGGGGAGGGGGGAGGAGGGTGGCGGGGGGGAGGAGGTGGGTTGCGGGTGCTGGTCTGGGCGCGCGAAGCGGATAGGAGGTGGGCAAGCTTCGTCGGGGCTTGAGGACTCGGCTGATGAGGATGCGAGGGGTTGCGGGGAGAGGGAGTGGAGGTTGCAGATGCGGAAGTAGGCGCGCTCTGGGCGGTCAGTTTTTGCGGTCAGAGAAGCGACGATGTCTTGCTGGTTCAGTAGCTTTAGGACGAGGGGTATGTAGTTGGAGTCCCAGAGGAGTTGGGTGAAGTATTCGAATTTCAAGACGTCTATGCAAAAGTCAGCGATGAATAATGGAACGGAGTAGGAGGGAACCAACGAGACACCCGGAACCATTTTAGAAGAAGTAGGAAGAGCGCTGTTACAGCTTTTGATGAGATCTCGCGCAATCGGGTGGTGTCGAGTTCTTCCCATTGTTTCTTTTCCGCAGCCTCTCGTTCTGCGCGCTCCTTTTCTTGTTGTTTCTCCCATTCAACTGGGTCCGGAGTGTCTTCGCTGATCGCGCCGAGGTTGCTGCCGTTTTCACCGCCGTTCTTTCGTTTGCCGAAAATATTCCAGGAGTTTCGCGATAGTAAAGGTGCAAAGTCGACATCACCTGTAGCAGGATCTACTATCACTTGCTTTGAACCTGTAGAGTCTAATTTGACCACTTCAGCGAAACCCTCAGTCGATGGTATAGCCAAACATACCTTTACCGTCCTCGTCGGCAAATGTATTTTGCGGCGGAGGCGGTGCTGGGGGTGGCGCAGCCGGCTGTGAGGTGATGCTTTGCAACATCATCTTGAAAAGCACAATCACTAACGACTGCAGTTGAGGAAGGGCGACTTGCTATTGCCTTCCAGTCAGTAAACACCGCAAACATGGGGCGGAAAAACGAACATAGACCTCTTCTACCGTAGCCAGTCTCTTCTCCTCCCATCGCGGGATTCTATCCTCCAACTCCCATCTCTGTTTGCGTTCACTCGGCTCTTCAACCTGCCAGCCTCTCCCATACCTTTCGAATGCTTCTCGTTCTCTCCAAAGCTGTCTCATGGCCAAGCTTATTCTGGTTCTTCGAGAGAACAACTCTCCGGACTCTCTAATGCTCTTCGGCACACCTCCACCGTCATCTTCCCAAAGCTTATTACCACCTTCATCATCTGCCGGTGGATACATGAACGGAAAGCTCTGGTTTGTCTGGTAGTTTTGTTTCTTCTGCCCTTTTCCCATGCCGATAGGGCTTGGAGGAGGTGAAGGTGCCGGCGTCGCTATATGGACGGCCTTTTCCAGGATACTCGCCAAGTTTTCGCCACCACCCTTTCCGCCCAAAAGAACATCCGTATTCCCGCCAGGTCGGGTGAAATTTTCATGTCCGGCCAAAGACGGAAGATATGAATTCGTATCGAAAGCAAAAAGAGTCTTTGGCGGGTTATATGCTGGATACTTGGCGATCAAGTCCTGGCGAAAGAGATAGTAATCAAGTGGGTTGGCTGTAATCTGGGACTTGTCGACTTCGGGGGATAATCCTTCGGCCAATCTAGCGAACTGCTTCACTTTGGGAAGGTGCTTTTGGGGAGATCCGAACAGTAGTAAGGTCGCCTTCCATGTCAATATGAGTAGATGTGTAAGTGCAATGTCGACATTGTCCTCCCATCTCACGCGTGCGATATTCTTGATCAAGAAACCCAAAAGCCCGCCTTCCCCAGGCAGCTGCGCAATCTCGTCTCGAAACGACTCCAGCTCCTTGTCCAGGCCAATATCCTTGGGATCAGTTTCCTCATCGCTCACCATCCGCGTCACCTCGATTAAAAAGTATAGCACCATCATAGCCTGCTTGAGTTCGCGACGATTCCATGCCTTCTGATTGAGCAGCTCATCCGGATCGTGACCATTAGCGAGGCCATTTGATGCCGCAGTTGTTTGTTGCACAAACTCCCACTCCCGACTAAGTGACTTTCGAAGACAGCCAAAAACGCCTTCCGCAACCCCAACTTTCCGTAGAAGCTTGTTGTTGCGCTTAATCCAAACCACCTGTTCATGCTGGTCGTGAAGTTCTCCATACACACCCTGCGCAATAAAGCTCAGTCCCTCCAATCCCTTCACCCTCTCCTCCTGGTCGACTTGGTCAAGTAAGTCCACGCAACGGGCGATATATCGGCGGCGCTTAACATCCTTGCTCGTAACCCATCGTGATATCCTTCCCTGTGGCGGAACAGACTGGTGCGGCACGAGAGAAAGTTTGGTGTAGGTCGACTCGAAGGTCTGTTTAGCTCCACCGATCAGGAGGGAAAGGTCGGCGGTAGAGTATGAGAACCATTCGCTGAGCTCATTGGCAAGAGAATCGGATGGGGCGTATTCGAATGCGTATTCCGGTTGCTGTAGCATTCATGTTAGCAAATCCTCATGCTGTTTCTTGCCGATGAACGGTACGATGCAGAGAAGAGCGTACGCACTGCGCGTACTCAAGCCGTCCACCATGCATTAACACTCAAGGAAAATACCCACACAAGACTTACCACAATTCTCCCTCCTTCGCCGACCAACCTCTTCAGCTGCATCAGACTCAAACTATCCTGAGGCAACAGCCCAGGACTCTGTCCTTGGCTGCCGCCGCCATTGCCAGGCCCCGCCTGCGCACCACCGCTCTCTCCGTTCGGTGACGCAATCACCGGCTCCTCTTTCTCCCTTATCCGGCTGGTATCGATCCTCAAGATCCCCATAGGGGGGGCATGGTTGCTACCCGCTGCATTGCCGCCCCGCTCCTGATTCTCGATATTCCGCGAGTCCTGCGCCATCGGCTTGCTGCGGTCTGGGTGAGGGAGGAAGAGGGGGTTCTCTGTGAGCCGCACTGAAGATGACCTTCGCCTCCTGCCCTTTGGGGGAGGATCGCCGGAGGCGGGCGGTTCAGAGGCCGGCAGTTGCAGATTGACGGACGGAATTGGGAGGTCTGATTCTGGTGTTATATTAGAAATGGTGAAAGACTGCAGGGACGTTCGAGTAGGTTTTGGTGGTTGCGGAGTGCTTCCAGAGCGGAGAGGTGATCGGAGCGGCAGGTAAACGTGAGGGTTACAAGTGATGGGGAGTTACCCTGTGTTTCGTCAGTCAACGCTGCTTCTCAGCAAACGGAACCCATGGAGCACTCAATAATTCCTGCTTTGTTACACTGGTACCCACCAATGCTGCGCAGAAAGAAAAACAAATATATCACTACAACAAGTTCATAACTGCCCAAATCTACAGCAGCGCTCGCTCAAAATCATCGTCGCACCCCCCCCGCCATTACGTAGCATGCACCAAATCACTGATAAGGTAGTCTTCCCATCGGGCCATTTTGCATCCCAACGCTGTCGCGCCTCATTGCCTCCTGATGCGACGTACTCACCCTCCGCTCCATCAGCCTATGGCATTCCTGTACCCATATATGGAGATCTGCCTCTGCTCGCGCCCCTCTTAGGTCGCATTAGCATCTCAATACTCCCCAGAGGAGGTGTATAATGCTGTTGCTGCTGCTGAGTCTGTGGGGGCGGGCTAGCATTCTCCTGCCGCCCCAAAGCCTCTCCTTAATCCTATATTGTGGCGTCATTACCACCTCCACTCGTAGCGCCCTGATTGGGGAAAAGCTGTGGGCGGGGGCTAGGGTTTCTCGCATCCTTCCGAAGCCGGGTCTGTTGTGTAGGTGCTTGTCAGGGACATCCCAGATGTCGCTTAGGCTTGCTCCGCTGCTTGCTGCTGCTGCTGCCGGGCCTACTGGTGTTGGCTGTACTTATTGCGGAGCGAGGTAACGGGGACAAGATTGGGAGACTGCCAGCGTTTGTTTAGTTGCGGGGGAAGCCACTCTGGTAACTTAGGAGCAGTGCGGTGACTTGAGGTAGTAGTCACGGAGAGCACGGGTGATGTGACTATCGTCTTTGGTATCACCTGGTTACAAAATATAGACCTGTTTATGCGAAAAGAGCTTTGGCGATCTCAAATGAGTGCATGTATCGTACGGTATATCTGAACTAAACCGACACTTACTGACTGTTGGGGCGGTCGTGCCACATCCTGCTTTGCAGTTATGTTGGCATATGCGTATGATCCGTCACAATTGCGTAGAACTCACTGAATAAATACTGTGTGAGCAAGTGAAAGCTGTGCTGAATTAGAGCATTGATAGAAACAACGTTCCATGGGAAGCACGTATTGCATGTGTACTTGGATCGTGAGTCTCAGCCACCGTTTGATGGCCTGTATGAGAATGAAGGCTTGTATGAAGATGGTGGCTTGTATGAGGATATGCATCAGGATCAGGGTGATGCGTCCCATGTCAGATAGTGTATACGCGTACGCATATGGGAGATTGTACATATACGAGATAGATCAGTCAATCAACAAGTCTTTCTAGCATCCAAAGTAACAGCACGAACTTCCTTCATCTGGGTGATAATCTATGAAGTTGCGCAGTGTACTCTACTGCACCAACAGATGAGAATGGCCCTCCTCAAAACAATCGGCGATGTTTATGAATCGAGTGAAATGATGTGTAGGGGAATGAACTAAATCGATATGACACAAGTGATAGGTATTTAACGTGAACATTTTTCACCATTCTCCCCAGTACCTTCTAGACCTCCGTAGTACTTACCTTATTCCCGTAAGCCTTCCTTCATAGATGTTCCGACCTCATACGTCGGTACAGTATGCACACCCTCACGTAGAATCTCTCTAAGTCACATACAATGTCCGTCATTGCAATAGGCCGTTATACAGTGCTCTCGTTCCTAGATTTTCTCGTTGCTTGCAAGCTCGGCTTGCCAGAGGCAAAAGGAAGCAGCTGGATTTCGAGTGCAATTGTACAGTAAATACGGCTCCAGAGCCCAAGTTGAGATTTACCATTCCAATCAATTACCAACAAAAGCATCCCTCATATCTCCATCCACCGTTATCATTGTCATCTGGCATTTCGTTCCGAACGGTCGATCCATTATCATGATGGCCTCAATAACCGCCATACCAACATCTCACTCTTCCGTTATCATGTTGTCTTCCCACCAGCCATCCCCGCATCCCAAATTGCCATCCAAACAGCAAAAATGAACAAAATGTCCGGTGCGAGGATCGAACTCGCGATCTTCGGATATCCATCTACTGATGTGATGGTCACAGAGAGAATCTATGAGACCGACGCTCTACCAACTGAGCCAACCAGACGTTGTTGTGTAACCGTCCGATTGACCAAAGTTGAAGCCTTGAAAATATCCTTTCTATGTGGCAGTTATCCACCCTGTCACTCCTCTCAGTCCCATGGACACCCAGACCTGTAGGACGGTGGACTCAGTAGCGATAACGTATAGCAAAGAACGGTTGATGTGGGATTTCTCCTTGTGGTTGATCTCGTATCAGATCAGCCCAGCTCTTAGTATACCCGGAATCCGGAAGCCTTTCACACAGTTACAATTTCTAATCAATACTTTCAGGTGAGGCAAACTAGGTCTGGGCATGCATTAGGGTGATTCATTCATAATTTGAGAACGCGATTCACTAAAACTCATGTCTAGGTATGATACAATTGTAGCAGTTCGTGACCAAAGAGCACACTTAAACGCTCGCCAATCAGCATTCTTTCCCATGTGGAGCTTCTGTGGTGAAGGTGTTCTATCCTTTGCATGGTAGACAGATAAGATTCGATGAGATTGTACAACTTAAGACTCTTTTTCATGGCTCGGGCCAGTACATAGTAATCCTCGGGTATCTACTATTGTCAGCCCGTCCTCCCGCAACCTAATAACCGTAGGAAGTAACTCTGATTGAGATATTGACCGCACTTAGGGCCGGATCGACCAAATTAAGACTTGAAGATCGGGGTAATGGAGGTGCAGGTACCTTGCTACAGGTCTGGTCTCGTTTTGAAAGGTGAGTTTCCTTCTATCTAGGTCGCCGATGGTGCACTTTAGGTCTTTGACCTTTATCTTGCATATTGATGCATCTGCGATGCGGATGATCCACCAGTCAATCCTGCCGTGTTTGCCAACAGTTTGGCGCCAGACACCAGGAAAATAACAATCTGGTGTAGGTCAAATTATTTCTTGAACAAATCTGACAAGAGAAGTCCGTTACAGAAGCTAAATAGATGCATTGCATCGTGCGCTTTGATGAGATCTTTGCGGAAATTGCTTCATTCTATTGAGGATGTGTTCTCCTTCTCAAAGAATTCAAAAAGTAGCGTGACAATTTTCTGTGAGGGCTCTAGGAGAGGTTATAGTTGGTGGAAAAGCATTCAAGGCGGGATTTTTCCTTATGAAGCTCAGATCTAGTTTCAGGCACATTGGATACAGTTTGGTGGTGTCTGACATCAAGGGTATCTCACTTCGCTTGGGGAATCTCTCCCACCTCGTACTTCACTTTCATTTCCTTGAACTAGAGAGGTCTTCATCAAGGTTACCCCTCCCCCTCGCGGACCCCCTACCAGTCTACAGCCAGTGCCTATATCTAGCTATTGATAACGCGGAATCCATGTAAATATAGTAGAGCTATTCTGTGCCTAAGGGCTTCGAATTCGACCGTGAATTGGTGAATCTATGGGAGTGTAAGTTGGGCAGGGAGGAATGCCACTTGCCCTCCTCAATTTCTGCACCAATTCTGGCTAGAATTGAGTGCCCATTCTGCCAAAGTATCTTTAGCATGCTAGGAGACTGTTCGAGGGTGGCTTGGCAGTTTCTAGAGAGTGTCGAATGTTCATGGAACGAACTTAGCCAGTGTTGTATACTTAAAGAGTGCCTACTACTCTCGGAATCTAGAGATACTACCTGCCTTGACAATCACTAGCCCAAATATGCCAAGACTGGCTGAAAATCACAGCTTGTATGCACTAGATACCCTGACAGTGTTCCCAGCCAATTCAATTCCTACTTAGTGGAGAAACAGGAGGGTATGAGATGGACAAAAATCCGCCAGCTGTGATTTACAGGCTCTCACTCTCATTTGCAGCTTCCCCAAACATGTCCGATTGACTTGACTTTTTTATTGGCATGTAGCCCTTGGAGTTATATATCACTCTACCTTCAACCTTCTCTCCATAGACTGGTTGTTCAGTGATATTGAATTTTGGAGAAAATCACAGGATTTCTTAGTACAATCCCAGACCTGTGGTTACTTAGATCTATCTTTGCAATCACTACACGGGGCTAGGTTTTGAAGGAATTCCCAACCTGTTTTCATCTTACACACGGAATCAACGCATACGCGTATGCAAACGAACACCCTCCACACCCCTCGCTCTCAAACACCCCAAAGCCTACCACCTCTTTACAACTCCATGTCCTCCTCCTGCTCCTCACCAGCCAGCCCCGTGCTGAGTCCAGGGAATCCCCATGGTTCCAGTTTCTGCGACGAACTGACTCTGTAGTTACCGACCTCCCCCAAGTTTGAACTGACACTTCCAAGACCGCCTCCCTCCCACCACCCACACCTCCGCCGCCGACACCGAAATTTGCGCCTTCGTGAGACATTGCAATTTCTCAGAGTAGAGATTTCGCAGCAGTGGTGTGTAGTAGTTGTCGTAGTCTTCAGAGTCGTCAATTCGTGGTGATGGTGGAAGTGAGGTAAAGAGGGTTAGTGCTCGAAGTGACTTTACCTTGGGCTTCACCAAAATCCTAACCCCATCAACGCAAAGCCGGGATGGCATTACGACATATTCAAGTAATGAAGTTCTATTTGACGGTGTTGGACATGGAATAATATCTTAACAGTCAAACTAGAAAATTTCATCTTCGTCTAAAAACACGTCATTGGAGATTTGCTTGCAGCTTTCCTCGCAGTTTTCGTACTGTTTCTGACACTCTGCGATCATTCGGGATATCCCGAGAGACACATCTTCATCTTTCTGAACGCATCCCACCCCAGCTTACGCTGCGCAGCATCCTTTCCCTTGCTCATGACCGTACTGTTGATTACATTCAATATGTCGGGGATGTCTGATTGTATATCGGTCTATATAAGCATATTCAGGTCTTCCTCGAGTACTGCAGCCTCACATTCACACACAAAATTATCTACTATGATGTGACACATGCCATACCATCTCAATGAAGAAAAGCATTAAGTATGGCTATTGGGAAGGCCATTCCTGGTGAAAACCTCGTTAAGCTGACTTAAATAGTCGACAGTGGTCATGGTATTCATCAAGGACCACATTAAACAACTTGGGTCATATAAGGAACACCTGTCAAGCAACACTTCAGACCCTCAAATCATGGCATGCTGCAATAACTTCTCTAAGAGCCTTCGCTACAACCCATAAAACCTGGCTTTCCCGAGAGTGATCTCCGGGTTCTTCGTGATCAAAGCACTGAGTACTGCAGTCTCAGCTACTTCGAGGTCTTAGTAGATTTTCACCTTTGTAACCCTCTCTAGATTATGATCAAGATAGCAACTGTAGTGCCGACCACATCCTCTTCCGAGGCATCTTCCATTAGGTCGTTTCCTGATCAAAGTCAGGGGTTAGGAATGCCTCCGTACCCCACATCGTCTTCGAGATCGAAATTTTAGAGCCACACCCATCATCCCCTGTATTTGATTTTGCTGTTCGATAATTAGGCGAGAGTTCCGCCTCAATCTGTCGGTTTTGTTCGGCCGTGTACCGTCGATGGGTGCAATTAACGCCACGGCCAAATAGAGTCTTGTCGTTGTCATCGGCGTCTTCAATAGCCAACATCAACGAAGCAGAATTAACGAGTTGGTGCAGCATATTATAGTTGTAAAAGCGAAGGGCGATGTGAATGAAAGTAAGTGAAAGATCGGTGCGTGAGGTGTGGGGAGAATTTCTGAGCTCCGCACCTCATGGGATTTAACCTCCTAGCAGCTGGTATAAGTCAGCAGTCACCTACTAAAGAGAAGAGAAAGATGATTGACCATTGTTGTCGCTGTTGAAGAATACATTGGTAACGTTGGTGAAACTATCAGGGTTGAGGGAGAGAGCAGGAGTTAGGGTAGTGTGGAGCGGGCCCCAGAAAACCCAAGGTCCATTCTCCGACAAACTTCTGACGTGTCGAAAAGATGTATTCTGTGTGGGGCAGAAGACTTCTTTTTTCGCAACACGAGGTTACTAGTTCACCTGTAGTTACGCAGTTATTTCAATTGAAACATAGTGATTTGGGCTCTCCAATCTGTAGATCATCAACTGGGTAGATTATAATGCGGATTATGTACCATAGACACGGTTGGGAGGCATATCGGATATCACTCGGTCACGACTGCATCACTCGCAACATGTATTCATCACTCAGAAGACTGCCAGCTCCTACAGTCCCAATCTAAAACCCCCAGGACGACAAATCATAGTCTGGGGCTTTTGCGACCCCTGCCTATAATTAAGAACTGTCTCCAGCCAGCTGCCGGTGAACCTAGACTCGCTGTCAATATACAGATAGATAGTGAATTTGCTACAGCTGTATATGCAATCATGCCCAGGGTAGATTTGAAATGAGACCTACTGTAGCAAGCACGATGGTTCGGACGAGATTTTTGGCTGTGACGGATTTATTCAATACTGAATACCCAAGAGTGGGCGGAAACTCGAATAAAATCTCTTTCGACGGGGCATTTGTGACGCGTGACATCCGAAGCATCGTGCTCGGTACAGTATTGCACATTATACGGTGCGAAAGGAGACTGGTTGCAAATGGCGATACACTGCAAAAGGCTGCAAAGGGCTGCAAAAGGAGACCGGCGATGAAAGAAGATACGCTACGAGAGCGGAGGAAAGCTGGAAAGTTCACTCAAACTTTGAAAGCGGCCCAGAGTTCGACGATGCTGATCATCCTCCTGAAAGCTGGAAATATCGCAGTGATTTCAAAGGCGTCTGGAAGATAACAATTGATTCCAGGCGTTCGTGCCAGTGAAAGCGGGAAAGTGACCTGGCCAAATTCGCGATGTACCACACAAAATTAGTACGGTGGCCTGCACGGTGGTTAATAGCCTTAGCTGTTAACATAAGTCTCAGTGGCCTGAGAAATAGTTAACTCGTGGCCTGAGAGATTGTTAATTCGCTAAGCGCCCACTCGACGCCTGCCACTCCATATCATGGCGGGGTGGGGCCTTAATGGCCTCCGTAGATCCCCGAAATAGACCTACTCCTTCACCTACCGCTACTCACTCCGGCAACATGATGAACTGTAGCGACTTGAACGAGGCAATGCTAAAAGAGACTCTGGAGTCCGCTATTACCAAGTGCCGCATTATCACTCTCGATATAACGTTAGAGAAAGGCCGCTCTAGATTACTCCGACCGAACAAGTCCACCCTTCACCCCACGGTGTCCATCACAAACTTCGCCGCCTCTGCATATACCACCTCCTGCTGATCAATCGGAAACGACCCATGTCCTCCCCCAACAATAATCCTAAATTCCACCTTCACCCCCTTCCTCTTCAACGCCTCCACAAACACCTCCGAGTCTTTAATCAGTACCAGATCATCCGCATCCCCATGCACCACAAACGTCGGCGGGAACCCTCCCCTCTCCACCAGTTGCACGGGTAAATACCTCCACTCTTCCCCCTCAGGCACAGTATTCCGTCCCCGCTGACTCTCATGCCGCCCTAATAGGAAGTCCAAAAAATTGCCTCCCTTGTCAGTAGCCGCATCTTCCAGTTTGGGTGGGGTTAAGAGGGGATACCTTCTTTAATAGACCAAAGAAAGAACAAGCTTCTCTCTCCTCCTAGGCCTATCACAATCTCTGCAAAACTCTTCACCTCCTCACTCCCCAGCAACTCTGCAAACTGTTCCTCCTTCAACCCCTCCGTCTCGCACCCATGAATCATCAGCGCCCCACTCTTCTTTTGCGTCCAGTACTCCCCAGCCAAATCCACCATCCCAAACAAATCCAGCACCGCTTTTGGCCTAACCTTTGTCCAATTCCCGGCCGCAAGGGATGCTACATACCCCCCTGCGCTACGGCCGCCTACCGCGATGTTATTAACATCGATTTCGGGGTTTGTGAGAAGCCATGTTTCTAGCGCCAAAAGATCGGCGAGGATATCGGCGGCCGTTCCTTGCGGGAGGAGGCTATAGTCTGCGGATACTACCGCCCAGGAGTTTTGAAGGAGGGCGGTGAGGATCTGCTCTGGGAGGGAGAAGCCACGGGTTCCTCTTACGAGACCGCCGCCGTGGAAGTGGACGTAGGTTTTGTGAGGTGGGGATGGGGAATGGGGGAGGAATAGGTCGAGGGAGGTGTGCGGGGGAGAGAAAATGTGGGTTGTTTTGGGGAAGATGTCTTGGAGGGTTTTTTGGGGGGCTGACATTATTGGGGAGGGAGGAGAAGGAGGGGAGGTGGTTGGATGAGGAGTTTGCGGGGTATGTTTTGGTTGGGTATTAGGCATCAGGGTAACATCAAGTTGTACTAGTCATATCGCGTCCAGTATCTTACCTTGCATCTGCAGCATCCTGAAACTATACTAGTATACTATGCGAGGGATATTCCGCACATACTCGGCACAAGCCTTTGGAGTGGCAATGCAGGCGCCGCCTGCAGGTTAATTACCGTAAGTTGGGTTAACAACTACTTCGGCCATTAGCCATCGCTAGAGCCACCGCAGGTTGACAACTACTTAGGCCATTAACTATTGCTAATGCCACCGTAATTTGGATAGTCACTAGAGTTTGTATTGCCAACAACCAAAACCAAGAATAATTGCTAGCTGGCAGCGGGCTTTGAACAGAAGAGACATAATAAAAAGAACAAAGTAAAAAGTGTAATTGGCACATCAGTAAAATGTAATTTAGCCACCGGAATAGTCTGTCATCCGGCTTTTGGTCGCTGGGGCTACCGCCAAAATCCTACCAAGCCGTCTGACAAACTAGTACTGGAAGTCTCTGGAAGTGTCTGAGAGTTGTCGGTGAATAATCCTACAATTGGCAAATTTGGGAGGTAATCGGACCCTTCCAGTAGCCATCGGAAGCACCTAGGAGTGCTAGTGCCAAGTCTAAGAGCTCCTAGGAGCAGCTAGGAGTGTCGGCAATTTGTGCGGGAATACTAACATTCTCTAAGAGTGCCTGGGTTCACTTGTATATTATTTGGCCATGGGAGCAGTACTGGCCTGACTTGGAAATATCCGGGTATACTGCAACAAAATTACCCTTTACTGCGTAAATATCTAGAATGTTCGACGAATATGATCCATTGATTGTATTGTTCGTCACTATCACTGGATACAGTTGTAAGGCTGGTACCGGCATGTACTACCGCGTACCGCTGGGATGGTAATTAGGAGGATACGGTTGCACACGAGGATCCGAGTCCGAGTGATAGTATATGTGTGAGCGTAGAGAACTAAGGCTCGTAGTGAGCCGACTAGCTGTGTTAATATTTCCCGTGACGACCTCTGAGACGGACGAAGAGAACTAGTGTTGAATGTAAAAGATCGAGTTTGCCAACTCGTTATAGTCGTTTCCGCACCGATGTTTTTGTGTTATCAATCCCGGCAAAACGAGTTTCGACACCACAAGAATAGAGGAAGTTGGACTTTCAAAACGAGTATCGCGAGGATCGCTGGGCTATGGGATCATGTATATTGAATTGGGGGAAGGTTGCTTTCGGAAGAATGGAAAGAAAGTGAGAAGGTTGAACGGTAGACGCGGCGATGGTGGGACGACGCGACAACCCACAAAAACAATAACACGTGGTAGTACCTCGGCCATGATATCAAGCAACTCTGAACCTTCTCGCCTCTGCCCCGTCGCTTCCCCGAGAGATTGTACGGCACATAATGCGGCCGCATGCGGGATCACTTATGGCGAAAGTCGCGGGGAGCTACATACAAGCTGCACTACGCACTATTCTCGTTGTCCTAGCTCGAGATGGGGCCTTGCGGTAGCCGCGGGGAGATACCGCTCTGTGAAACTAAGAAGGCTGACCCGCGAGCTAACAGTAAGGCTAGGAAGCTCCACCCAGGTACACACCCTGAGTGAGTGATATTTTGTACCCTTGAGGAGGCATTAATCCAATCTTATCCATCCGTCCACTCGCCGCTGTACCCAGGTGTGGGATGTTGACGCGGTGGCTGGTGATTTCCGACATCCCCGCGCGGTTGCAGACTCGCTGTGCTCTGTGCATCGTCCCGCCGGCCGTTCCTAGATGTGCGGGGACTTATGAGCACACCAGGAGCCCAGGAACCCTGGCAAGCCTTGTTGGGCGTTTAATTAATGCACGCCCACTTAGCCGGAGATCGCGGGGTAACTAGGGGAGGTGGGGTTGATTCGAGGAAGCACTTCGAGCTCTCCATTACGGACGGGTGGATATATTGTTTGCGATGAGACAAGACGCATTGAAGCACACTGCAATGCAATGTCTACCCCAGGCCGGTTCGAGGGCAATTGGAGGCGTGGTGGCGTCTGTGAGGAACCCGACGATCCCTGCGCACGCCTTGCCCGAATGGGGTTTGGGTTGGTCTCTGATCCACATCCGACGCTTCCCCGGCGGGAGGCAGCAGCTGTGTCGTGATCCAAATCCGCAAGAAGACAATTGCCGCAGCCAACGCCTACGTACGACGGGTGGGGGAGGGCAGGTGGGGGAAGAGTCCACAGGTCTTATAAGGCGGGAAGCTTCCCTCCAGATATCCGACTCTACGTCCCAACACCCAACACAGACAAAGTCGAGTAAGTAAGCCCTGCTCCAAACCCTCTCGCCATCGCATGTTTGTTCTGCTCCCTTCATGGCGCATTGACAATGCCGTCATACGTCATGCATCTCCACAGACTCAATTACTCCCCACTTCGATCTTACTAACCAACCAACTCTGCACAGACCTCACCTATTCTTCTATTATCTCCTCTCTAGATAGCAATCATGGTACTTGCGCCCTCCCTTCTCCGCTCCTCGCTGCGGGCCACACCCGCTCTCCGCACCACTTCGTTGATGACCGGCCGCCTTTCTCGCATCCAAAGACTAACGTAAACCTTCAACCCGCAGGTCAAAGTCCTCGCAGTTCTCTATGACGTAAGCTCTCCTCCCTTCCCCTACATAACCGATCCTAACCGTTCTCACAGGGTGGTGTCCACGCCGAACAAGTTCCCGGCCTCCTCGGCACAACCGAGAACGAGCTCGGCCTCCGCGAATGGCTCGAGTCGCAAGGCCACACCCTCGTAACCACCTCCGACAAAGAAGGCGAGAACTCTAAATTCGACCAAGAGCTCGTCGACGCCGAGATCATCATCACCACCCCGTACCACCCCTCCTCTCCCTCCCCCCTCTCCCGCTGACATCCACAGCTTCCACCCCGGCTACCTCACCGCCGAGCGTCTCGCAAAAGCCAAGAAGCTTAAACTCGCCGTGACCGCCGGAATCGGCTCGGACCACATTGACCTCAACGCCGCTAACAAGACAAACGGCGGTATCACCGTCGCAGAAGTTACTGGTTCTAACGTCGTCTCTGTTGCTGAACACGTCGTTATGACGATCCTCACCCTCGTCCGCAACTTCGTCCCCGCACACGAACAGATCATTGCCGGCGACTGGAATGTTGCCGCCGTCGCCAAGGACTCGTACGACCTCGAGAACAAAGTCGTCGGCACTGTCGCCGTTGGTCGAATCGGAGAGCGTGTGCTCCGCCGTCTAAAAGCTTTCGACTGCAAGGAACTCCTATACTACGACTACCAGCCACTTAAGCCCGAGGTTGAGGCAGAGATCGGATGTCGCCGCGTTGACTCGCTCGAGGAAATGCTCGGACAGTGTGATGTTGTCACTATTAACTGCCCGCTTCACGAGTCCACCAAGGGTCTGTTCAACAAGGAGCTGATCTCGAAGATGAAGAAGGGGTCGTGGCTCGTTAACACTGCTCGTGGCGCAATCGTGGTGAAGGAGGATGTTGCTGCTGCACTCAAGAGCGGACACCTCCGCGGTTATGGAGGCGATGTTTGGTTCCCCCAGCCCGCGCCCGAGGACCATGTTCTCAGATATGCGAGAAACATCTATGGAGGCGGTAACGCCATGGTTCCTCATATGCAAGTTCCCCGATACTGAGGGTTTTGGATGAGTTGGCTAATACAAGACAGGTCGGGAACTACGATCGATGCGCAGAAGAGGTACGCGGAAGGCACTAAGAAGATCATCGATAGCTACCTGAGTAGCCGCCACGATTACAAGCCCGAGGATTTGATCGTGTATGCGGGTGATTGGGCGACGAAGTCGTATGGGCTGAGGAAGTAGGGAATTCCAAAGGGGGGATTGTAAATAGCGCGCGCTTTTGTGGGGGATTCTCTTTTGTTGATTGGGTTTGTTGATGGATACCTTGCGTACTTGTAGGCATGTTCATGTTCGATCGAGAGGTTTGAATGCAAGCTGAGTCTTATGATTAAGATTGTGCATAAGTGAATGTGCGCTTGCGTCGGGCGCACAATTCTGACACTATACATTCCGGGTTGTTACCGGTCATGTGACGGGCTATCAGGACCTAAATTTTTCAGTAAATAGGGGCTGATCCATAGCCTACCTAGCTGGTGCTGCAAACACCAAGGGTTCAAGGGTTCGAAACCCATAGTCAGGCTGTAAACACTTGGGTTTAAAACCCAAGGCAGGTGCTGTAAACACCATGGCCTAACCTATAACGTCTATTCTTTTAGCCTCTTTGCAGAAGGTATGCACGCCCTTTCTCTTCGTGGCGCACTTTACTCCGGGGCCTGTCAAACGGCTTGGATATGGCGCTAACGAAATATTGCCTGTCTATGGTCCGGGGCCGGGTTGTGATCACGCATTATTAAAAATTGCGCTGGATGGCTATTATACCAGATAAACAAGAATTGATACTCGCTCGTATGGTGATATAAACGCCAGCTTCAAGTGCTGTAGACACATAGGTTCGAAACCTAAGGTTTGTGCTGTAACACCATGGCTTCCAAGGCTCGAAGTACGTAATGTCCTTTCTTTTTGTCTGTGCAATTTTTCCCCGTGGTATGCTACAGGCTACCCTTCGTCAGGTTGTTACCACGGATTTTTGGAACCTTGACTAGCCTCGGACATGGAGAGCCAATAAATAAGGACAGATGTATAGCTCATCTGGCAGCATATGGTGGTGTAAACACTTCTGTTCGAAACCTAAGGTCCGTGCTGTAAACACAAAGGCGAAAACCTGTAACGCTCATTCTTTGCTCTATACACTTTTCCCTCTGCCTGCATTATACACTGGGGCAATAGCTACTTGAGCGGTTGGGTGCGGCGTCAGCAAAATATGGCTGTCAACGCTGTTACCGCCGCCCTAATAAACAAGGACAGACGCCTAGCTTATGTGGTAGTGCATGGTGCTACAAACGCCAGATTCGGGTGCGGGAAACACTCGGGTTCAAAACCCAAGGCTGGTGTTGTACACCAAAGCTCAAAACCTGCAGCGTTCATTCTTTTGCGGTTGTACTTTTTTTTTCCCCGCCATGTATCATACTCCGGGGCTGTTGGCTTGGATACGGCGTCAGAAAAAATATAGTTCAACGTGACTAGAGTACCCTCCACCAGGTTATCCCGGATCATTGAACCTTTGTTTAGGATGTCCATTATTATTCTAATGAACAAGAACAGACGCCTAGCTTATCCGGTGGTATAAACGCCAACTAAAGGTGCTCAAGAACTCCTGGGTTCGAAACTCAAGGACGGTGCTGTAAACACCAAGGGATCTAAACCCAAGATCGGTGTTGTAAACAACGAGGTTGAAGTGCTGTAAATACTTGGCCTTGAAACCCAAGGTTAGTACTGTAAACACCACTGTGCTGGCTCAAAACCTGTAGTAGATCTCACCCATTCACCATCCTGGACAAGTTTGGGACGGCAAGGCTGGCAGGATTCGGTTTTCAATCGTGAATGGACTGAGCAACCGGCGATGTAATTTCTATTTCTATTCTTCTACTTGTATAGTTAATTGGACCGTGATAGTACTGGGAGGAGATTTTGAGACAGGTGATGGCCCTGGATAAAAATTTCTTTTTTCGAGTTGTGCATGCTTGCAAAAGCCGGATTGGGTAACATTTCTACTTATTGATCGAATCATGCTAAAAAACTTTCTGATTATTGGAGGGGACTCTAGGTCTCAAAGTTTCATCTCGGATAGATAAATGACATTGCAAACTTCAATTGCAAGCTGAAGAAAGGAAACAAAATATCACAGACTCGTCTTGCCACTAGTAGAACCCGAGTTATAGTCCCCCCGAAACATCTTTCTAGTGATGTGACTTATCAACCGCAAGCACTGGTAACTAACGACACTTTGTCGGCGAGTTCGCTTCCCTAATATCCCAAGCCACATTTCTTAGTTAAACCATTCCCGTATTGTAGGCTTCACTATTAAGTGCTTACATGGGCATGCGAGCGCCATCCGCTGGTCTGTGCTCACAGAAAAGCAGCGTGACACCGGTACCTCCACAACCGCTAGTCAGCTCGAGCTGATGAAACATGAGTCGTGAGCTGAAAGCTGCGGTGTACATATTAGTTAGAAAGTTCCCGGTAGAGTAGTTGGTGAATTAGGTAACACAGGAGCTCGAGTTATAACTGATTCGGCCCTTGTAGTATGCCGAATTGGCCCATCTATTATGTATATTCATACACCAAGAGATCTCTTATAAGAGCTCGAGGCGCCTCTAAATTTCGTGCTTCACGGGGCGAGCGACAGTGTTGATAGAGTTTTCCAATAGCGCTAAACATTAGCTTACCGGATTGCAGATTGCTATCGTTAAGGCAACTCTACCTAAACTCCAAGTTGTCGGGCTTGCAGGCGTTAGTCCGGAATGTTACCAGGTAATCAACTGCTGCAAAGCCTTTGTGCAAAATCCCTTGCGCGAACATTAGCCCGCTTTATGATACCGTTTCCAGATTGCTCTCTTCCGGCAACCTTCGTACAGCGCAGGATACATTCTAATGAACAAAGAAACTCCTTTGTCACATAGGAAACGAATGAAGCCTTTGTGGTTTCAAGATCAGCAGCCGTAGATCTAGACCGAGAATTAAAGTATCTAACAATTAATATTGCTTTTTGAAGCTGAATGAGATATGAGATTCACTACCGCTAAGCGGACATACTGTGAGATTTTGTGGCGCACGAACGAGAACCCCCTCTAGGATATCTACTTTGAACTTCGTCAACAGCCAAATCATTATAGCTGCGTGAAGTGCGATTCTGTTGGTATTTAAGTGTTTCAGGTGTTAGACGAGGAATCCCGAAGACGTCTCTGCAGGTTTATATTTATTTGAAAGCAGAAATATATCTGAAGCAGAGATTTGTCTCTTCCAATTTGAAATAGGTACTTTCCCTCGTTGCTGAGCCACACTACCCACTCGGATGCATAAGTTCGAAACTAATTTGCACCGCCATACTTGAAAATAGACCATAAATATTTTAAGCTTACTATTGTGGCGCTCAGCCCTATGATCCATGTGCTTATTCCACGCTATCTTGGTTCGTTCTCGCTAGCACATCTCGCATGACCACCAAGGAACAAACAAAGCGAGTTCTGTCTAGGCTGTGCCGAATAGGCCAAAGAATCAAAGTGCAATTCTGAAGTATATAAATGCAACTGAATCGCTCATTCATGTTGCTTCTTCATCAGATCCACAGGTCCATCATTTCAGTCCAGCTTCACACATATATCCTAGAGCTCCTTTGTTTTTCTCAATACACCATCACAATGCAGTTCACTCTTTCAATCATACTTTGCCTTGCCTCTGTAGCCCTTTCAATCCCCACCCCTCAATCAGGAGGCAAGACCGGCGGCCTCGACTTTATCCCCGGCCTAACCATCCCTCCCAGTTGCCGCACCCCCTCCGGCTCCGAATCCATCATATGCCCCGCCAAACTCTCAACCGGCAATGCACTCCTCACCGCTCGCAACATCGCAGTCAACGAGCTCACGGGAGCCAGCAAACTCTCCGCCAACGTGCTCCGCGTCGGCTGGACCTTCCAGGACAACCGGGCCATCGAGGAGTCCACACTCGCCATCTTCGACTTCCCACGCGGCCAAAAGAACAAGCAATGCAAATTCCAGTTCGTGACTGATGGCGAGCGTGACGGCGGCGACCTCTCGACGATTCCCGCGGGGTATTTCAACGTGTGGCAGTTGAAGAGACAAACCGGTGTTGTCGGCGAAGAGAGTACGTTCTTTAATAAGCCGGCTAGAGACACGGTGTTGGCGACGTTTACGACCGACCCGAATAGGGAGAGCTACACTACTAGGAACGGGAAACATATTCATGGATTCGTCTTTGGCCCCGGCGAAGTGTCGACAGGTGTTGATGAGTCCCCAACTTTTCCCTGCCCACCGCCGGGAAGGATTGCGTTTGAGGTTGCGAGCGCGATTAAGACGTCGGGGAAGCTGACGAGAGGCAATTTTATTAATATTAATGGCCATGCTGGGTTGGGGATTGAGATTTTGGGACTCAGGAGTGAGTTTTAGAGGGGATGTGGTGGGATGTAGATATATAATAGTTTTTAGAGGTGCGGCGGCGTTTTTGGCTTGTCTAATTGGTTATGTTATGATAATGATCACTGTATGAATATACTCAGTAAGTATAATATAAAAAATTGTAAATTTGGAGCGCAATTTTTGTTTCGTATTTTGTCTTCTGTGGTCTTCGTTTGCCATTGGAAGTGTGGCGCCACTCGTGGCATATGATGAATATTCCACTCTCCTTATGGTCAATTTCAATAATCACCAGTAAAATTGTTGGGAGGGATTCGAAGTTCGAACATTCATCGCAGTAGTAGATTCATATAGGTGGCACTTCAATGGGAAATCATATATCTGCGGTTAATATTCCCGCATATCAAGAAGAAAATGCCCTGAGGAATAAAGCGTTCAACAACTGGAGCATGCGATATGACTCGTCTAGTCCCGAGAAGAAGCTACACCGTGACTTCGGACAATCAATCCGGACAGTCACTTTGCTCAAGTTAATCTTGACTATTCCAGTACTGTATTGAGCAAATGCAAGCCTAAATTTTACCAATAATGGACATACTGAAGGTCACTAAAATACCCCAGAGCTCGATGACAAAGGAAGCGCAAAACTACAGTACCAGGGATATCCACATAGTCATCCACTGCAGTACCACCTCCTAGTGATGTTATGCTTAGATATGGCTGACCGGACGCATTCTTCCTTCTGAGACCGTAGCGTCCAAATTTTCTTGGTGCCGCCGGCAATGACAGGGGTTCACTTTTCGGCCTGGCGCCCAGAATCTGCTCCCGAAGGTCCCCGGAACTAAATCCCAGCGTCCAAAATCGGCTTAGAGTTACCGGTTCCTTTTTTTGGATTCCGGCATCAAGAACGTGCTTCTATAAGGTTTCGAAAGATGCCCACTCTCCCGGTATACAGGTAGGACCCAAAAGGTCTCCATGAAGATAGATAGCAAAAGTCACTTCCCTGACAGTGGCTTGTAGTACTGTACCGGTCATGGTGGTTGGGACGCGACAGTCTGTTGACGAGGATTTTCATATGGGACGGCCGTATCTGACAGGTTTGGCGAGATGGGACATAGAGGCCGGCAATATTGTGCTCGGGCCGATTTTTGACAAAACCAAATAACGATGTTTCTATAGATCTGATCTACATGCCCATTTTCTTTGTCTCACCACCATTCCATCTCGCTTTCGTTTCGCAGCCAGCAAAAATGCAATCCAATATACATAGTACAATCCTTCTGTAGTAGAATTCCCTGGGCTGAATTTGTCCAAAATATAGCCCAGCAGGGAAGCAAGATAATAGCTTCGGATGGAATTTGCACTTTGTGGTACCTAGTTCAATTGAAGTTTGCTGACAGTACGGCTGTATGGGACAGCGGCTTTCTGACGCTGACAGATATTATGAAAATCCGGGACGGACACCCTCTGCTGACTGCTGACGTCCCAACCACCATGACCGGTATAGTACAGACTTTTTTGGGGCAATCCCATTTGTATCGAGTTCCTTGCTAACATTATCCAAGAAGAGATAGAGAGTCCGTTGACAAACAGCGCGTGTGCGTGAAACCCCGAATCCCATGAAAGAAACACTAATGTACGTTACAAATATCTTGGTTACGTTTGGCCTTAATGAGTCAACACCATCGGGATTCACTTAGTTCAACCATGAAGAATAGGACCAGAATATACTGCTAATAAACCAAGAAAAAATACAAAACAATTGAAAAGAAGAGATCAGAAACTGCTCTCATGTTTGGCAATTCAAGACTACCCTCTCAGTCCATTCAAGTCCCGATCTGACAGGTATGACAAATGATTCTTCGGTGGCTTCGTAAAACTCGATCTCCTCTTTGTCCTCTTTCATCGTAAAGTCAACCACATTGTCTTCGACAGCTACCCATGTAGGATCCGTGAGTAAAATAAGAGTTGGCGGATCAAAATTGTCATCCCAGGGGAGAATGTATGCGTATTCGTTGCGATCGCCATCGAAGTAAGGATAAAAGTGGATCTGGCGCTCCCTTGATGACGCTGGTAGATAGATCCGATTGTCTGAGTGCAGGGTCCTGCAACAGGTGACCTTCACAGAAGACGCAAGCGGTATTCGAATGACGCTGAGCTGAAGGTTACTGAAGGTTACAAAAACATCATCGTTGGTCCAGGTGAAAGTATGCGAGAGGGAAATGCCAGACGCATGCTTGGGTCGTGATAGCATCCAGGCCACTGACGAAGATGATGAAGCAGCTTTTCCGTGTAGTAGCTCATTGCGATTGTTTTGTGAAGCAAGTTCTTGCCTCACAACACGTACTGCTCCACTGGAACAGTTCCCTGAACTGCAATAGACAGCTGCGTAGTGCAGATACACCCCGCAAGGCGAGAAACGAACCTCTGTTGTGCTTCAATTAGGACGGATGCATGGTTGAAGTGCACGGCCGTAACTCACCGCACGATATTATCTGTTCTCCTTCTGAGGCAAGTGTCAAACGCTCCATGAGCTGACTTTTGTAGTCCATCAAAATGATCGTCACGGAACCACAATACCATGCAACCAATGGTCGAGATTGGTGTAAAACAGGGGCAGTAGAACGTAATACTCCATTCTGCTGCTCGTGGATTGGTTCGGTGACGTGACATCGTGTGTTCAGCTTCTTGGTATCGAAAACGGCTAACTTGTGGCAGAACATAGGCGGATGACGACTTAACCAATCTTCGTGTTTCTTTCCCTTCCGTTTTTCTCTCTCTTCATTTGGAGTTGATTCCTCGTCATCATCTTCATCATCTTCATCCTCATCATCCTCATCCTCATCCTCATCATCTATATCGGCAGTGTCTCCCATTCTACGCCCTGTAACCTGAAAGTACAAATCTTCGGCATCGGAATCGTCACTGCTAAGCGAAATGCTGAGGTTGTCAGCAAGGTCAGCTATGTGGCTAGGGCAGTCGGCAATGCCTCTCGCGGACCCGCAAGTCCAACTGCTTCCAACGGCAACTATATGGCCTGAGTTTGCGAGGCGAACTACTGGTTGCCTTGAGGATACATGGGAAGGGCGAGTGTAAGGGTTGAGAAGTTTGCGAATATAGTCTGCAAGAGCTGAATTGCGTATTCTCTGGCCGATAGAGAGTTTCGATTCGATTCCGAACCAACAGATGCGACCGTCAATCAGTAAACATATCGCTCCAGAGCATCCCGAAACGAGTGGAGAGGAACCAGGCATCTGTATTCCCGAATCATGCTCTGGGCACAGAATGTATCGTTCAACCGAAGTGGCGTGTCTGGAATTGACAGGGAAAGCCTTCTGGTATGTGACCTCAGGGGAAGTAGTATCCTTTAGATTCCAACGTGTGACTAAAAGGGTGGTTTCTGGTGAGGAGCTTGAAAGGCTGTCAGTACCTCTCTGCCGGTTCGAGGGTAATGCATGTACGAGACTTACTTTCACGAGGCTTTTGTATACAGCTTGCAATACCAATCGCCTCTCCAGATCTCATGCAGAGTATCCGTCGCGTAGGAACAGGCGGTGATCCCATCGCTGGCACAAAACCGTTGATGCCCTCAATCTCTCGCAGTTTCGTCCCAAGCATGACCGAGACTGATTCTTCTCCGGCGATACCACCACAGAACTCGCGATCGCCAATGACGCCAAAGATGCATCCAGTAAGATGACCAGGATGACTTCGCAGATAGTAGCCCCATTCCTTCACAAAGCAATGGAAAGTATATGCGGCAGACCGTCCATTATCGTTGTGATCTGCAAACCATCCGGGTAGAGGATCCCCAAACCTAATATCAATGTCGAACAGCGAGATGAATTGCGCGAAATGGTACGGGGCGTATAGACTCTGTATCTGGATGCAAATGCGGAAGTTTTTGGATTTCCAAAATTCGTAGACCTCGTCGAAAACTCGGTCCCGATCTTCCTCCAAATATTCCAGATGCTTATACCAGAATATCGCTCCGTATTTGAGGAAAGGGTGTTTTTTGTGAAATCGCTCATCCTTCAACTCCACGGCAGTCTTGGGTGTTTTGAAAGCGGGCTGGGTAAGATACGTTAAGCAAATCTCCCCAAGCTTCGCGTTCCCTGTTTTTTCTGTGTAGAAGCCTGGTTTTGTGGTAAGGTAGTCTTTGACCTTGGAGTGGGCGAGGAAGAACGTGCGGTCATCGCCTGTGGAGAATGATTCTACGAAAGGACTGCAAAGACAATTCAGCGTTCCCACGTTTGGCCTGTACAGCGCAGGCACGATAGACGTCGGGTTCTTGCTTGTGCGAGAATGGTATGTTTGAATCGCATCTTCGATCTCCGATAGTTTGAGCGGCTTTTGAGCGAACGCGACTAGAAGAAGAAGGAAACTATGATAGCAGGATGTTAGTGTAGCACGATAATTCTTTCAAATTTTAATGCAGCTTACTCAACACACTTATTTCCTGACTGGGTGTCTTTCAGCTTATTGTAGGCATCGTCATAAAGGCTTGTAAGACCTTCATAGCCTCTTTCCCAGTCTTGATCGAGGACGTCCAGAATCTCTGCCGGAGATGTTTTACGCTTTATCTCTTCAACCAGGAGTCTGGCATAAAGAAAACATCCCTCAGACCTACTCGCAATCTCGCCGACAAACTTTTTCACATCAATGCTTCGTGCAGTGGAAAGAAAGTTGGAGAGCTCCTCTGATACAAAGGCATAGATATCACCGTCCATCTTTGAGGATCTGCGATCAGATCGGAGGCGGAAAAACTCCATATCTGGAAACCATTTTTGGTTGTTGAACGCGTCGCTGAACACCTTTTCCTCTCTGCAACTAAAGACCCATTTGATTTTGCGTATCGAGCCGGGAGAATACTGACAAAGAGTCTTCAAATTATTGAGCAGACCCTCACGTTTCGGCTCTAATAACTCGTCCAAGCCATCAATGACGATGAAAACTTCAGCGAGGCCCCCTAGAAGTACTCTTATCAGATCTAATAAGTCTTTCTTGTGGCTTTCCGGGTCCAGTTGTGTTCCCGCTGGCCTCCAATCCTTGTAGATTTGGAGAACATCGCTGGTAATACATTGTTGCATTTTCAATAATTGGCCTGCGAGGCTGCTGAGTATCGAAGGGTTCTTCTGAAGTTTGCAGAAGAAAAACGCTACATTACCGGGCTGACCCTTTTTCCGACGATTCTCACGCCATGATGTGATGAGCTTGGAACAAAGCGTGGATTTTCCAGCTCCAATGCTTCCACTAATCCACAGGACGGAGCAAGACTTTTTAAACCATCGCTGGTACGTCTCATCGGCAAACACCCACTCTAAGGTATTAGGATGGCAATTGTTCACAGCATGGTCCAGCTCACTTTCCATATCAGGTTGAGTTGCTGCATACCCTAGAAACTTTAAAAGACCTTGCTTTGTTTCTTCCTCGGCATTTCGTCTTCTTTCATTTGTCTCTTGGCTTGCGGCTTCTTTTTGTGGCAACATCTCGTTAGAGATAGTTTAAATTTGGGTGAATTGGAAAAACATGTACATATGGCTAACAACCTTTCTTTTTCTGAACCTGTCTAACCCATGCACTGAGTTGTAACGAAACAGCCCTATATCCTGGCTCCCGCTTATCTGAAAACTTCGTCATGCCCACGTGATCCGCAGCAATACCCTTGAATGGGCGACCTTTAATGATAGCGGATTCATCTGGAACGATCTGACAAGGGCAGCAGGAGTTAGACAATTTCTCAGGAGCAATAACGTGAATGACAATGTACCTTCCCTATAATACCGTGGTATTCGAACTCTTCAAAGTAACTGCAGACTTCCACTCTGCCACTCAGTGGAGATACGGCAGTTTCAAGGTAGTGATGAAAATTGTTCTCGATGTTGAATAGAATCTCCGAATCACGCGCCATGGCCTCTAGTAGCCTGGGATTGTTGTTGAGTGGCTTCACCAGGAGACGAAGAGCGTGCGCGTATTCTGCCTTTGAGCTTCCGCTATGGGGAGTTCCGAAGAATGCAATAGCATAAGTGGCTTTCGAAACCTGGGATGCTTCTTCAGATCTCAGGAAGCTCACAACCTTTTCCTCTATTAGCATAGCTCCACAGTTTGCAACGAAGGTGTCCAACGCTTTCCACCAGAAGCCCTCCCAGACTGTGGCAAACGAATATCAACGGTCGATCAGCCTGAGCATAGGTCAGTTGAACTGCAAAGAAACGCGTGGATTAAGGAGTAGCAGACTGTGTCGTCAGCATTTCGAAATAACGCTAGCTCATATGCCAATCCTTCTGCATGTTTCGTGAGTGTGTTCTGGCTAACCCCGCCCCTAATTTTTGCTATCGCGGAGTTGTATCCGTATGTCATGATGCGAGCTGACGGGATGTCCTCCTGTAGTAATCTCAAGGGCCAAAACGACCCAGGCTTCGCTGACCACGTCCCGAGAGCATCACCTGTCAACCCATGGACGAAGACAAAGCTGAATGTTATCAGTACCAGTCTACTTGTGAAGTTAGAAAGATTAGGGCAACAGACTCAACGATTTTTTCTACTCCTTTATCATCATTCCACTCTCTAAGCCCATCAGTATCCTCCACCCTATGGGTAAACGGTGGTCAGCGGAGACAAAAAACTCTGTAATGTGACCGATAAATTCCACTTACTGCTCTTCCGCTTTTTCAACAGGAGCTAGCACGCTGGGCTCTGCGACCGCGGGATTCTTATTCGTGCGGAACAACCCAAAAAACATGTCGTTTTCTCTTTGAATTCGTTCGTATGTATAAAGAGGGGAAGTATGCTGGAAGATGTCGCCCGTGAGTGTATACGCACCCTATATGTGCTTTCCTGTGAACCGTCGTAAGCCTTGTAGAGCAATATTCGTAGAGAGGTTCCAATCTATGTTTGAGGATGGGCGACAGTCCACTCAGCTGCCTAATGGTGGCAAAATGCAAACGGTAAAACACAGTCGATTGGAATGTGCGCAGTACGAGTGCGCATGCTTGAGCTGAAGGAAAGGCTGGATCGTTGCAAAAGCAAATGAGAGCGCTGTCCTTCGTGCACAACCACATAACTTAAGAATTGATCTACATTGAAGCATTGCCAAATCAATCCTTTAGCTGCGAGGACTAAAATGGAGGAGCCTATGAGCCTGGATATGATAAAGCCTAAGGTAGATGGTGCATTGTTGTGTGATTGTGTGTCGGTTGTGGCACACTCTTACTCGCCGAAGGGTATAGATGTACGAGTGTATGCCATGCTCTCAACATTTAACTCGAGATCCAAAGGCCAACTCATGTGCTTTTACAACATTCCAACTTACAGCAGCCATCCTAGCGCCAGCACACATGCATGTCAACGCCACGCAATACGCACAATTTACTTGACTATGTCATTGGCTCTCATTTCGCTCAACTCGCCAGACATGGAACCTCTTTCCAAGTGTGCCTAGCTTGAGCTGAGAGTAACGACCAGCCTATGCATGTATAGCCGCAGATTTTACGGTCTTTTGTTTATTATCTAGTTCTTTTCCACGGTATTCCCTTAATAACGACTGCCTCCCGCTGACAGTAACCGCGGAACAAAATCAACCACCAAAATCATGTCAGACGATGAATCCATAACTAGTATGAAGGTCGGCCTTCGATTGAGAACCGGCGAGGCTTTTCGGCGAAGATTTTTGTCCAAAAAAAACCCCCAAAAAACAGCAGCCGACCTCTTCCCAAAACCAGTTCGTCTCCCGCGCTCGGAGGTAAACCAAAACTATTCCACACCAGCGCCCGGCGAACCGAGTCCGCATTGCTCCGTACGTTCTCTTCCAAAAGGCCTAGTCATTCCTCCACTCCCAGCAGTTCTACCTCCTACGAATCGTCCTACAGATCGATTGGAGCGTGGGACAAGGAATGAATGCAAAACGCTCGATGCGCGGTACACTCGGAAAGGCGACTACGAACTCAAGGAGAGTACGAGCCCTTTCGATCATGTCAGAAAGAGGGGCTCTCATTCCATCTTCGACGAGTACTGTATGATCATAACACGCAAATTCGACCAAGAGAACCGGCTGAAATCAACGATCTTAAAGATTCAATCGCCATATCTGATCAAGGCCCTTCGGGAAATTGTCAAATACTATCCCGACAACCCAGTCGATGTAGGAGACACTATCACTGTTGAAGAACCTCCTGCACTTATCTTCCACTACCGCAAAGAATTGGAAGCATATGCTCAAGCCGAGAGCACAGCAGATGAAACAAAACTGCACATCGATTATGTTCTGACATATCTAGAACTCCAAATGGGATCCGACATCAAAAGATATGATGATCATATTGCGCGGGGTTTAATCAAATTTGAATGGCTCTGGATGATTTTCCGATCCGGTTGCATTGTCTACGAGTCTGAGACGGACCAGCTATATTACTTCCACAGCGGCACATACAAAAATATAGGGGGGGCCATAGTAATGGAGTTGAAATGCACCAACATCAACTACGATGGAACGAAAGTGGGTAAAGAAGAGCATTCGTTATCGATTGGATCCTTCGAAACCGCTAGAGAACTCACTTCGCTGCGTTTGGTGCCACTTGAGCTTCTTACTGACATCGACGGCCTCAAAGCGAGGTTAAAGGAGCGCGCAAAGAGGTTCCTCGGGCTTCGCGGTATACACGCCCAACACCATTCGGTAAGTGACACCTCCCATTGATTATATCACATATTGACCAACGATTGGCGAAGACCTACGGCCGAGTGATGGTAGATTGCAAAACATCTCAAACCCGCTCAGTTGCTATCAAAATGAACGATGTTATCAAAATGAACGACAAGTGTTCTTGTTCATGCAAGGTGTGCCAAAAGTTGGTGCCTGAGACGCCGCAAGACTATGACCACGAACTTCGTGAATTGACGGATGATGAGTTACTCTTATGCTCTTCATCTGTACGTGGCTTTTCGCTTGCCAAAAAACGGTGGCTCTCACTCCGAATCGACGATCTATCAGAAGTCCGATGGTCAGAACATGCAATCGATAGCCTTGTGATGGACAAAGTTCAGAAGAATGTCATCCTCAGTCTCGTGACATCGCCTATGTTTCTGAAAGGGGAGTCCACCGACATCCTTGATGAAAAAGGGAAAGGCCTGGTTGTTCTTTTACACGGAACCCCTGGAACTGGAAAGACTTTGACGGCCGAATGCGTCTGCGAGCATCTCAAGCGCCCCTTGTATGTTGTTAGTGGTGGCGAACTGGGATCGACTCCGGATGTTGTGGAGTCCGCTCTGAAAGATATATTAGAGCTCTCTGCCCTGTGGAAAGCTATCATTCTCATTGATGAGAGTGATGTCTTTTTAGAACAGAGAAGCGCAAGTGACATCCTACGCAACAGTCTAGTATCTGGTACTGAACATCCTCTATTATCCATTTTCCTCCAGATCGGCTAACATTTCGGCAGTCTTTCTGCGACAGTTGGAATATTTCGAGGGCATGCTCTTCCTGACGACGAACCGTGTGGACAATTTCGACGTTGCCTTTACCTCTCGCATACACCTTGCACTACACTACCCCGAACTCGAATCCGATATGCGTCGGCAGATCTGGGTCAACTCTATCAAACGGCTTCCGCAACACGAAGTTGATATAGATGTGGAGAAGGACCTCGAGGTACTTGTAAAAGAAGAATTGAACGGACGTGTGATATCATATGCGGTTCGAACAGCAAAAGCTCTTGCAGATACGTACAAGGAGAAATTGAAGGTCTCACATTTGATGGATGTGGTGGGAATCTATCAAAGATTCAACAAGCGGACAGTTATGTAGCTGTCGAACTCTGAGCTTAGTTTTTCTAGTCATGTTGTGTTAGGGTTTTAATGGTATATGCGAACGTGTCTTTTTTCCCCAGCCCGTAGGCTAGTGCTTGTCTTTTTTTTCCTATCTCTTCTTTCCATTTCGTCGACCTGAGGTGGTCAATTTAATTTACTCACCCGTACTCTGCCGTTTACCGCTGTTTATTATCGAGCCTTTTCTTTGTCCCTTTTGTTCTCTTTAGCTAGCAATTCAATCAACTTCTTTATATCTCATCGGAGCTAGATAGTAGGGGATAAATTGACAGAGACGGCAGCAACCTATAGCTTCCTAACTGCAAATATTCCCACAAAAATTCAAATGAAAAAGTTCAAGTCTAAGAATAATAATAAAAATCAATAAATGGATAGTTAAGATAGCTGAATATAGTGTTAAATTGAAGGTGTTGTGAGGTCTCTCTAAAGGTTATAGTGGTGGTGGTGGTGGTGGTGTGAATCAACACTAGTGGGTGGCAGACAAAAGAGAAATGGCGGTGGTTGCTATATCATCTGTATCATCTTACATATGATGGTAGAAGATTTCGGTTCGGTCACAGCTGCAACTTGGTTGAATAGGCCCGTGATGCTCTCTTGGATGAATGGGCTTCCAATTGAGTACTACGTTACATCGCGGGTTTCGCCAGGTCGCTTTCGGGTTGTCTCGTACTTCCCAGACTGCGACCGCAACTTTCAGTGGGAATCGTCGAATTGTCAGCTGCTTTAGTCGTCGGTGTAGTTCTGCATTAATTCCGCTCATGGGCGGTGAATCTTACCGTCCTAATCTTGCTTAGAACCTTTACCTCTTCACTATGGTCTCTCCACTTACCTTTACTTATCGTAATCGTTTATTTGCAAGAATCTACCTTCTTTTTTGACAAGTAGTTATTCGCTTTCACGATGAAGTCCTCGCCACAACGTCTCTCCTCTTCGCGACCCTCGCCGCCCCCATCCTCACCTTTCCCACCTTCGAGAAGCGCAGCTAGTACTTCAAGCCCTGTCTCGATGAAAAGAAGCCGAGCGGCTCGTCAATGACTAGACCAAGACTTTTGCTGGTAACGTAAAAGTCATGCCCATGGTCGCCAGAAAGGACATCGAGGTGTACGACAACAGCATCAACTTCCTTTTCGGCATGGTCTGTCACACTCTAAAATGTGAGAGTATATGCGCCAACAGTCTATGGTACAACTGAGTGCTAAGATAACAATGAGTCATGGATCAGCAATCATCAAATCAGAACCCCAGCTGTTACTTTGGATGGTTCGGTGACTTCTTGATTGACTCGACTGATCTCTCGAGGGCCGAAGCCCCGTATATGTACAAGCTCCCATATCCGTTTGCATACGCGTTTGCACTATCTTGAGATGCTCTCCCTGATTCTGATGCAGACCATGCATATCCTCATACAAGCTGAGCCATCAAACGGAACTGAGACTTACGATGCAGGTTCACATGCAACACTAGCCTCCAACCTATCAAAGAGGAGGACCACCATACCCAAGCAGCATCACCCGAGCATCCTGATCCGGGAAGGACTTCTGCACATGCGAAGTGTGTTAGTCGACACACCTAATCGACCATTGATAGTCGTGGGGCGAGGTAGACTCACGCTCACCCAAGACTAACTATAACCTGAGTAACGATTGAGACACGGAGAACAAGAGGAGAAAGGGAAAAAGGCGAGCGTCTTATACCACGAAGAGTACGCATGCAGGTGCACTCATATCACATGTTCTGTAACATCGGCGACCCTAACAGTTCGCGAACTGCAGAGACCGGTTCGCAACATTTGCAGTCCAGTTTACGAACTTGTGAGCATTTGCAAACCGGCTCCAATCTACGACTGTTAATTTCTACTACATGAACCCCTACTAAAGAACACTGTATTCCCCAAACACCCCCTATCGAATTAGATATTTCTCCCTCCACTATCAACCCAAGTACCACACCCTCCATCTGTTGCTTGAGAGATCGTTGAGGGTATTTGAGTACGTCATGGTGTTAATTAATCCTCCATTTAATTCACAAAATGTGTTGTGTGGACTCTCTTCCCCTCAAGTGAAGCCTGTACTAAGTGAGGCAGAAATAACTAAAGGGGTTGCAGCTAAGCTCCCTAAATGTAACGGGCCCCAGGATCCGCGGCTAATATTCCCGCATACCCCCGAGGATTGAAGCTTTCAACAACTGGAGAATGCGATATGACTCGTCCAGTCCCGAGAAGAAGCTACATCATGGCTTCAAATAGTCAATTTGACAGTCACTTCGCCTGAGCCAATCTTGGCTATTCTAGGACTGTATTGAGCAAATGCAAGCTTAGGATTACTAGTTATATGCTGAAGAAACACTGAAATACCCGAGCTCGGTGACAAAAAGAAACCGCTAGGCGGGTGGGCTTCTCGGTTCTTGAGATGCCGAGCCATAGCATCCCTTGCAGCTTCACAAGTATACCTGCATATCCAATCAGTATCGTCGGATCGTTCGGGGAAAAAATACTGATGGTCGTCGGTACTGTTTTTGAGCGAGTTTAGGGGAAGACTCGCCCCAAGAGGCAAGCATTCATGTTAACGACATGACTAGAGACCTACGTTAGTAATATAGTAAGCAAGCAAGCGAGCCTTATAGGTCCCGTTCCAAATTGCTCGGACTCTTCCTCACTCCCTCCGAGAACTTGACAAAACACCCGCGGGAACGAAAACATGCAAATGGTTGCGAGCTCATGATATATTGCTCTATGAACGTTGATACTCCACCCACTACCTAGAGAAAACCCGAATCCTCATTGAACTCCACCCACTATCTGGAGGTTGAGAATAGCATAAGAAGAAAAAACCCGAATCCTCGTTAGAAATCTTCAGTGACGAAAGGACAAGCATACTCACAAGAAACAATTTATGACCGTTCTATAACCCGAGTCTTCGTCAAGCAATCTAGGATGTCAACGGGAATCGCGGGATTAAAACGCGATTACGTGCATCCAATACCTCTAGAGACAAGAAATCATCCGAAAGCACAGCATGCCACAGCTTCGTGTCCGGCACATCTGACACACGAATTAGTATTCGGAAAATGAATGACTTGAGGATTTACTGTAAGTATTAGCAGGAGATGTGCAAAAATTGATAATCAACCAATCTTGCAGCCATCCATTGGTTATCCAGCGCTTGTATAAGCCTCCATCAGTAAATCTTTCACAATGCCCAGGTAGGCGATTATTCTCCCGAACTAGAAACCCCAAGGGACGTCTAGCAAACGGAAGTCAATTCTTCCTTTTCTAGTTGGAGACCACTCCCTCGACACACGTATGGCGAATCCTAAGACGTCGTTCAAGGCTTTAAAAAAGGCATCTTGATACACGGCTTCAACCGGTGGTATAACAGCTCCTGTGCTCAGTTGGGTGGTATTGCAAATACTTCTGGACGAAAGTTTTTTGAGGGCTGCCTCGGCAAGGCTTTCGATAGTTGGGAATCTTCCAAAAGGGAATGGGATGGGGGTCTCATTGTAAAAGTAACGTTCAACGAACCTATTCAGATTAGTAGACTGCAGGAGAAGAGAAAACAAGGAACACTTACTTGAGGTGAAGACGCGTGGGATATACACAGATCAGGTTGGCGGCATCCCGATCGAGAGGTTCCGAGTGTAACCAACCATTCTCATAACAGGTCCTTATGCCTGCATCCGTGAGATCCCGCGGGATGCTTCCCTTGATAATCGTGGCTTTTAACGCTGCAACAGCTTCGACAGTGGCTCTCCTCACATCGACGAAAGATCGTTTTACAGAGTTGTTCGAGAGGTATCTGAACGACTTCTCCTCATCGTCCAAGAGGTCTACGATGTGGTCTTGTTGACTAGGGATTTGGCCCGGTGGCTTCCTTAGTCTTCGATGCTGGTGGACTCGGGCATGAGGCCGGTGGCTGGCCGCCCCCATCGGCCTCGCCTGCCCCCATCTGCCTCGCCTGCCCCCATCTGCCTCGCCTGCTCCCATCTGCCTCGCCTGCCCGAGGAGGGCTCCGCACTGGTACTCGGCTTTGGGCTCCGGCTTTGGCAGTCGGCATGGAGTTTTCCTTCTCTCTCTTTCGTATATAAGTCTATAGTTTTCCCTCTCTTTGGATCGACAGACAATTGAGCTTCTTCGTTCTTTCTCTTTTGCTCTCGACAGGTCTTTCGTGACTTCTTCAATTCTCGAGTGCTTGAGATCAGAGTGGTATTCCTATGAGTAATGAGCAATGCGTGCGATTATGCAAATGGATGGTTGAAGCACTTGTTCAATCATGCCAATGACGTCTTCAACGGCACCGGCGTGACCACTGGTCAGCTCAAACACATAGTCTTTAGCATCTGTGTGGAGGCGGAGTGGGCGGCGTGGATCGGTAGACAGACGCCGTACAACGTCATCGAATTCATCCCGACTGTAAAAGAGACTGATCCTCGGCGAATCTTCCATCGGTGAAACCGTAATTGAAACCCTCTGCTTTACTCCTAGGAACGAAAGGGGAGTTCCTTGGGCAAAATCGTCGGGGCCACTTGATGGATTTCCGTATAAAGTGAATACACAGATCCTCGGGCCCGACCTCCGGCCGTTTTGCGTTTTCACGAATCCGAGCCAGAGACCCTGGTCTCCGTACGACATTTGGCCCTCATCGAGTATGAAAATTATATCCGTATTGCGAAGTGTCGATTGGTTGATGTCGGTGTGTCCTGCAAGGTGGCATTCTTGCACTAGGATATGAAGGTAGGAGGAGGGACTAGCTGGGATACTGCCTTGTATGGGCCAATACGGGATGAAGACGGCGGGAAGGCCTCGCTCCAAGTAGTAGGAGTGAAGTAGCTGGGCAAGAGTTGTTTTGCCAGATGCGGGTGTGCCGCGAACATGCACCACATTGGACTGGTCAAGCATCTCCGCGAGCGTTCGGACGGTTTCCGTACGGGGACAGAGGAAGCGATCCGCTGTTTGGGCAGTCAGTCAGCGTGATGGAGATAGTGTAGTAATAAGATGGCAGACGTACGCATAATTTAGGCCGTACAAGTGTTGACGGAGGCGAAGGCGGAGGTGCGGGTGCATGAAGTGGGTCGGGTGGACTTGGGTCAGTGGGAGCTACAGGCTGGAGGCTAAACAAGCTTTTTACATACTCCATCTTGGAGAAGAGGGGGCAGGGCAGGTGGGAGCTGCGTATGTTGTGCTGTGCAACGAAGTAATTGCCCTGCAGTGCCGGGAATGCAATGACGCTCTACAGAGTTACGTTTGTTACCCGGCAGTCGGACAGTACATCGAGTCGCGATCGCAATCTACCCCACCATTGTCTAATTAGTTCCACTTATCTTCACAACTGACATCTGCACTGGGGTTCTGTTTGGATTTCGCATTTCGGGCTGCCTGTTCGGCTTCCAATCAATTCTTCTCCTCTCGCTAGTCCCTCAACATGATAAGGTCTTTACGGGTGATGACTCTTGCTTTGGAGATTTCCCATCTGTCCGTTTTGACTGCTTTTTTTTCCTGCATAGCGTTTGCGGATATCCTCCACCTCAATAGGCTTGATCTCTGCTGTGGAGAGCTACATGTGCCAGCTACTATAACAGCCGAGATCTACACACCCGCAAGATAGTCGATTACTCTTACATACACACTAACAAGAATGTTGCAGACATCTTCACAAAAGCCCTTGCGCGAGAAAAGCACCAGAAGTTCATGGGTAATGGTAGTAGATAGATCCAACATTGTAGTGGATTTGTACGTGCTAGTCTACAAAACGAAAGATCATGTCTCAGAACATACACCATCAACCAATTATTTTACACCTCATGCATACGGCCCAGGCGCCTTATTAGGGGCGTGGGCGCGTCCAACGCCCACACCTAACAAGCCGCCAGCGGGGTACCTCGTAGCCACACTCCCACCAGAGCCACCTCCCCCGCTCCCAGCTCCCACATCTATTCAACTTTGAGCTCAATTAACTCCATGAGTTTTACTTTGACCAGGATATTGTTTATATATGAAATGTAGTTAACAAGATGCTCTTTCACTTGCTTGCCTCCTCTTTTAGTTTTCTCTAATATTCAAGGAGTTGTTGTAGATCAAGTACAGTGGCTTAGAATATGCTCAG
>Ga0307514_10000931_pt1 | contig 44473 bp, 55 predicted proteins | sample 16_EM_MG_FD_203088 | JGI IMG/M metagenome (GOLD analysis project Ga0307514, IMG submission 203088) | Populus trichocarpa ectomycorrhiza microbial communities from riparian zone in the Pacific Northwest, United States - 16_EM | ecosystem: Host-associated > Plants > Roots > Unclassified | place...
AAATGCCTGGAGGCAGCTCCATGTATATGGACTGCTCATCGCCGCTCAGATCCTGCCCAAGGAATGCGGTCTTAATATCCATCTGGTGGATTTCAAAGTCTTTTGATACTGCAAGAACAAGTAGAAGACGAAGTGTCTGAAACTTGACTACTGGGGAAAATGTTTCCAGATAATCGATGCCATATCACTGTGTATATCCCTTTGCTACCAGTCATGCCTTGTAGCGCTGGACCTCTCCTTTTGGTCCATACTTGATCATAACGACCCATCAGCATCCGATTATATTTCGATGCTCGGTTTGGTTGAGGTGCACTTCAGTCCAGACTTTAATCTTCAAAATCGATGCCAGTTCCTCTTGGCATGCCTGCTCCCACTGACTTCGTTGTGGGGAATCCGTAGCCTCTTCCCAAGTTCAAGGCTCTTGGATGGATGTAGTTGCGTGTGCTACCGCAGCGTGTCCCTTGTTGCGGCCGGTCTGCTGGGTACGTTCTGAACGTGACTGTTCTTCGTGGAATCGTGAGGTACTGAATATGCCAGCATTCCTTCATGAGCTCTGTCTTCTTGATGGTACTACAGCTGTGCTGGTTTCTTCATCATCGACTGCTGTCCTTGGAGCAGGAGCTTTGACTGTAATCGAATTAAGAGTTTCCTCATTGTCCTGACTTCGATTGGATTCTGCTGGTGGCGGTGTATCTGCATGTGAGTCTGCCTTCGATGACTTCAAGGCAACTCCCGAGTCCTCCTCATCATCTTCCTTGATTATAGCGACAGGTGGATATAGCGCTGCCATTGGCGCTGGAGGTACAAAATCAACATCCCTGGTGATGATTATCGAATGGTTGCAGTACACCCTATAGTGATTTCTGTTGTCATAGCCCACAAGATGTCCTTTAATTGCGTTGGGCTCCCACTTTCTTTGAAGGTCTTTTGTAACATGATGCCATATCTCGCATCCAAAGGACTGTAGATGGACTAGCGATTGGGCAGGCTTCCCAGTCCATAACTCATAAGGGGTCTTTGTTTGAGACCTGGTGGGAGTTCGATTCATAATATAAACAGCAGTCAACGCTGCTTCAGCCCACAGAAAGAGAGGAAGTTGAGCCCCATACAGCATTGCCTTTGCTCGCCCAACAATCGTCCTATTGACCCTCTCTGCAACTCCATTCTGCACCTGGGAATAGGTGGAAGAAACCTCATGCTTGCATCCAGAGGAGGCCAGAAATTCCTCGAAAGCATGCGATGTGAACTCCCCACCATTATCAGAGCGAAATGCCTTAATCTTCATTCCATGCATGGCCTCACATCGTGTAAAGTACTTCTTGATGCTGCCAAAAGCATCACTTTTCTTCTTGATGGGTTCCAATTCCGTCCAAGAAGTTGCATCATCTCTGAAACTGATATAATACTTCGCTCCTCCCAAAGATTGAGGAGTCATTGGTCCACAGAGATCAGAGTGGACCCTATCGAGAGTATTCGAGGCCCGTTGAGCAGGCTTGGATGATGGATGTCGGGTCTGCTTCCCCTGCAGACATGCCGCACATGCCTCGATGGCGGTGGAAGTTGATTTGATACCAGATGCTGGGTCCTTGGCCAGCTGTTTGATTACTTCGAATCCACTATGCCCAAGGCTTAGATGCCATTGGAACAGCGAATCAGCAGATTTCCTCGAGGGATGCTGGATGAGAGATGATCTGATGGGCACTGAGGCTGTGGCAAGAGCAGCATAGACAACCGGATTCCTCTTGGTGTGAAGTACATATGAGTGTCCAATCATTGTCGCAGTTGCTATGATATCAGGACCATTCAAAATGTGCATGACATGTTCAGCTCCCTCGGAATTTCCATTAGGTGGTCCTGAACCTCCCTGGTTGAATACAATCTGGGACCCTGACTGGTTGATCAGGCGAAGAGAGAGAAGCGAGCTGAATCCAAGTGATGGAATATGAAGCACATCTTTGAGTGTAATATCACCAGAGGGTAAGAGCAGCACCACATCTCCCCTACCTGCGGCCTTCACAATGCTGTTGTTGGCCAGAGTGACTGTGGTCGAGTCAGGATAGTAGGTGATAAAGTAACCCTGCTGGGAGGTCATATTGTGTGAGGCTCCGCTGTCAACAATCCATCCATCCAGAGTGGGAGGAGAGTATGCATTATCCTGTGCATTCACCAGGGCCATCCAAGCAACAGCCTGCCTTGCGTTGGCAGACCCCTGGCCCCTTCGATCCTCCTTGGCAGTCCTCTTCTTACAGTCCTTCGCCAAGTGTCCCTTGAAGTGGCAGTAGCTGCAAGTGGCCTGGGAGCGGTTCCCACGCCGTTGATTTTTAACACCTTCGAAGGCTTCCTATTCTCCGTGTAGAAAGCAACTCCTCTCCTGGAAGCTGCCTTCTCCCCAGCGAGCTTCTCATGTTCCAGGATCAGCCTGGATGATACCTCTTCGAAGGTCAGAGACTCAGCATTGGTGATGCTAGTTTTGAAAGGGTGGTACTCCATGGGTAGAGTGTTGAGCAGGAGGAAGATCTTGTCATCGTCCTCATAGGCTGTGCACCCAGCACTGGGAAGCTGGTTGAGAAGCTTCTGCAATTTCGAGATAAAGTCTGACATCTCCTCCCCCTGGTACTGTACCTTAGACAGCTCACTCCTGAGTAACCAGATTCGTTGCTTGTTCTTCCCCTGGTACCGCTCCTTCAACATCTTCCACACAGTCGCTGGATCATGCTCAGTAGAGTACATCTCACGGTGATTGGCATCAAGCATTCGTCCTAGAAGTCCATGGACCTTGGCGGCTTTCGTGTCCCATGCCTGCAGACTCTCATCCAGCTTCGTATCGATGGAGGCGCTAGAGGAGGTGGAGGTGGAGCCAGATGGAGTAGAGGCAGTTGGTTGCGATCCAGTGGCGTCCTTGGTGGCAGCAGGTCGAGGTTCCTTGCCTTCGATCAGTGCAAGCCAATCCTTCTCCGCAAAGATGTCGGTGACAGCAAGTAGCCAATTGCAAAAATCTGAATGCGAGCTGAGTGGCTTTATAAAGCCAATTGAAGCGGGAGCAGTGAGATCAGAAGTCATCTTGAGATATATGTGATGGAGGGATATGATACTAAAGCGAAGGGAAGATAGAAGAAGCAATGTGGAATGGGAATAAGCGACGATGAGTTGGATATGATGAATTGGATGTGGAATGAAGGTGGAGGCAGCAAGAGGTCCTTATATACGGAATCCTGTGGTGAAAGGACAGATCTGAATGTGTTCGAATGGCGTACCAAGCGCCAATTGATCAGAATACTAGTTGATCGGAATACCTATGTGGGGAGCGAGAAGAAATTTTGTTCGTGAGGTATTGCTGTGCCGGAAGTCACCATAGCGTGGTAGGTGACCAGGGGTGATCCAAGTGGCGGCGCCACTATCACCACTAGCAATGCAGCTAGCAACTAAAGTAGAAGTTCGGAGAACAGAGAAGAAATACCGCAAGAACTTCTAAGTCGGAGATGGGAGTTTGAGACCTCCGATCCTGTAGGGGTCGGAGTGAAGGAGATTGAAACAATGTCAGAATAGAAGGTCTGGAGTGGACCTTAGAAAATAAACCGGAAGTGCACTTGAATGAGTGACTTAGATGTAGTGTTCCCGGCCTGGTGGGAAGCTCAGAACAGAAGGTCTGGAGTTGACCTTCGAAAACAAATCGGAAGCTCACTTTGAGTAGTAACTTCGATGAATAGCATTCCCCGGTGGAAAGCTCAGAACGGAAGGCCTACCGGTGAGGTAGCCTTAGAAAAGAATAGGGGTGAAAGTCTTAGACTAACTCAAGCGCTGCGCTGTCCGGGCTCATAACCTGTTGGAAATGGAAGCGGGCGCTGTGAGAAAGTCCAAAAGCGATATCGTTCTCTCTACTCTAGCGGTCTCTCTATATACAGAATGACAAGGCCACATTGGCCGCTCCGCCATCGGGCGGACTCGGGCCCGGGGTTGAGCGGATTTCCAATACTCAGAGCTGTTTTCCACTGAAGAATGCGATCAAGCGGTGGTGGACTTCCTGCCGGCTACTGAAGTCGGGAAGTTCCCGCCCAAATGAATGCAGACGGCACGGAGGGGGCGCAGAGAATGACTGAGGTGAGGGGAGCGTGTGGGGTGCGGCGGCAGGGGGCATATATCTTCTCTTTTCTTTTCTTTTCGTTTGTTTCTCTTTTTTGGTCTATCTTCTAGCTTTCATTTGTAAGCGGGGATGAAGGGTAGCGGGGGAGGAGCTCCGCCATCTAGCCGGCTCGCCCGGAGGCGGAGGGGGTATTAGGTCCTGTCATACTCTACTCAGAGTGCATACAGTATGAACAAACAACAACAACAACAACAATGGAGTCCGTACCCCACCTCCGTGAATTGACTAGTTTATTCACGGAGTCAATGAAACATTACAACTAATCTGTACATCTTCATGATCCCTACAGTCGGCTGCCTCTTGGACAACCTGATGCAATTAAAATTACACTGTGCTTCATGTCATCATTTGAAACCTGCTCATCTTCCTCATTTCCCTCCTCATTGCCCTATGGTCCAGCTTGACTGAGGGTTAGTGGAAGCGAATTGGCGGGTGGGAATTGACCGACGGCTAGTAGGGGCGAGCTACAAGGGCCATCGGCTGGCAAGGGCGAGCAATTTGGCCGACGGAAGGGACGGAAGATGGTGGCCGAAATCTTGAGCTTGAGCAAAAGTTTAAGCTCGAGCAAGACCACGGGCCTGGGCCGGAGCAAGAAACACAAAGCACTAGCACGACCAAGAGTCTGAGCAAGAGCCAGAGGTCAGAGCTGGAGCCCGGGCCCCAGCCCGAGCTCGAGGGTTTTGGCGCCAGAAGCCTCGGGACGGGAGGGATGTAAGGAGGCCAGGACCGAAGGAAAAGAGGTATATAAGAGGAGCGGAGCGGCAGTGGTTGAGGCAAAGCAGCGCGTCCAGCTTCAAAAAACAAACACACTGTATCTTCCAATCCTCTCTCTCTCATACAAACACTCCTACCGCATCGCCTTCACTGCCACCCACTTGACACCCACCTAGAGCCCCAGATCCAAAAACTCCAAACAATGTCATCACACTCCAGCTTCACTTACAGCCAGTCAAGCAATGGAAGCCAGGCCACGGACCTCAGCAGCAGCAGCAGCACCGGTCGCTAGCTCCGCAGCAGGACCCGCGGACACGACTCCGCCCCAGAGTCCCAAAGACCCAAGGAGATGGCCAGGGGAACCCGCCCAACACCCAGGACACTATCCACCTATCGTAAGATAGCACGACCGCCCCGAGCGCAGTCAGGCTCTAGCGGTTAGAACACACCCGATGTCGACATCAGCTTCGTACTCCGAGCTTTCACAGCCAATCTCCGAGCCCAGCACGGACCAGGCCCCACAACATCCCAGAGCACGCAGGGCATGACAACCACGTGCACTGGCTCAATAGCTGAACTACCTGGTATTGACCCCATGCATCGTTCAATCCAAGAGATATTCGCAGCATTGGACACAGCAGTCGTGCCGTTCATATACACAAACATGTTCCAAGCCGCAAACCTCCTGAAACTCGAAGCCTCTTTCACCTACAACAAGAAAGCCCCACAATTTTACTCTTTTGGGGCGGGAGTAGCCAGCCTCAACCTCTCCATGGCCTCCAAAGATGTCGACCTTGAAGAACACATCTCAATATCCCCATGATGCGCCCATTCATTGACGATGGCGTAATCATAAGCACATTTGCACCGCCACGGCAAAACTTGCCTTTGCTACCATGACATGTATACATAAACTCTACCAACACCTCTGCACCATGCATGAAATCCACAGCAAAAGTTTTGGCGAAACAGAAACAGCGCTATAAGTCGACGACAACGATAGCAATTGAGAAACGGACGGCGGCAATCAATTCTGGACGTCGAATTGATCCCGGACCGAGCGTCCCAGCACCGGCGAGACCGTGGGAGGAGGGGGCGTACAACGATCCACGCAATTGAGTGGTTTCAAGCGAAGTCTTGGCAAAAACACGACTGAAGCGACGCGTTGACAAACGAGCAAGCGATGAAAAGGACTACCCTGGGAGATGCATGCTTCACAGAAGTGATGACCGAAGTCAGCGGGAGTGAGTGGAGCGGCCTGAACCCGGGAGAAGCGGCGGACGGGTGGAGCGACGTCCCTATGGATATGCCGATGGAGATGATGACAGCGGTGACATTCATCGCAGTGGAGACTACGGGGGAAGACACACGTGAGCCGATGGAGAGAAACGAGAATGTATAACGGAGAAGGAGTAGTGAGGTCCTGGCGACCGCCCGGGCCCTCGTGGACTGGAGAAGCCTCATGGAGCGCGTGGCTCTGCAGCAAGCTCGCGAACTAGCATGGCTACAACGAACCATCGCAAAGATGGCAACCATGCTGTAGACGCACACAGCAATGCAGGAGGCGCAGTGGGGAGTGATGAAATTGTGCTTGGAGGACAAATAGAAGAAGCAGGAAGTGTACCACTAGGATGACTTACTGTGGAGCAAGGGAGTTACCGAGATGGTTGAAAGAGAGGTGCCGGATACACTGGGGGACCAGAAAGAGGAGAGATACGTAGACACCGAGGGTGCAGGCTTGGATGGTGCAATACACACAGACCTAAAGCACACAGGTCGACCAGAGGAGCCGCAGGAGCACCAACAGCTGCAGCATTGAAGGCAGCTCAAATCAATGCCAATGCCGAAACCAAAACTAAACCCAACCCCAAAGCTGAACCCAGCACCAGCACAAAGACCAACCCCGACACCGACGCCGACACTGACGACGAGAGCTGCATCAGCCCCAACAGTGGCGACTACATGAGCGCTGACACCGACCAGACGATAGGAGACAGTCCCACCACGAAACCAAAAGAAATAGGCCAGCCTAGCCCCAGTCCCGGCAATAGGCTCGAGCATATCAAAAAGTCTTGGCGAAATAGAAACAGCACGATAGGTCGACAACAACGATAGCAATTGAAAAACTGACAGCTGCAATCGATTCTAGACCTCGAATTAACCCCTGAGAGTGCGTCCCAGCACGAGCCAGATCGCAGGAGGAGGGCGCCCACAGAAATCCACGCAGCGGAGTGGGTTCGCATAAGGCCTTGGCAGAGAATGCGTCGGCCAACGAGCGAGCGACGACGAGAACTAAGAGGACTAAGAGGTTTGCCTGACAGAAGTGATGACCGAATTCAGAGTGAGCGGGAGGAGTGACCTGGACACGGGAGAAGCTGGAAATGTGAGGAGCAACGCGCCTATGGATGTGGCGATTGAGACGGCGACACCGGTGACAGCCATCGCCGCAGAGACTGCGGGGGCAACGATATTTGAGCCGATGGAGAGAAACGAGCACGGAAAACGGAGAAGGGGGAGCGAGGCCCCGGCGGCCCCCAGCGATTGGAGGAGGCGCATGCAGTGGACAATACGACAGCAGGCACAGGAACTGACGCAGCTGCACCAAGCGGTTGGACATCTCGCAAACCAAGTGGAAGCTCGGGCAGCCCGCGAGGAGGCACCGCGGCTGGCAATGATGACGTGGATGCAGGAGAGACAGCAGAAGATGGACGCCCGCTATGAGGACGACAAGGTGTGGGGGGCGGGCATCACGAACTTGATCGCAAAGACCATGTGACAGCGAGGACGGACGGTGGGGGGCTGGAGGCCCCGCAACATGCAGATACGATGTGAGAAGAGGGACCAGAGGAGCGCCAGCAGCCGCAGCAGCAACCGAAGCCCAAGCCCAAACTGCAGCTGAAACTGAAGCTGAAACTGCAGCCCGTGCCCAAACCAAAGTCAGCACCCTCACCCGCTAGACGGTGGGAGACCGTTGCGCCCCGAGCCAAGAGTCAGAGGGCACCCGTCGGCCCAGGCCCAGGCCCAGGCCCCGCCCCGACGGCTGGATCAAGCATGGCAGAGAGACACCTGATACTCAGAAGAGACGAGAGCGTACCGCTCTCCAATGAAATGCACCAGGAAATCGCGTCAGCGATCAACAGAGCGCTCTTCCACCAGAAGGCAACGGCCCACAATAGGATCATGAACGCCAGAAGGATTGCCAAGGGCGCGATTACTGCGATCATGCAGCGGAATGCGACAGTGCAGATGGCTATGCGGTACCACGACGTCATCGTCACGGCAGCGAGGACTGTCGACAGAGTAGTCGTGGATGTCGAAGAAAATGAAACCTGGGAAAGGCTAACGATCCATGCAGTCCCCCTCGTGCGGTACACGGGAAAAGACACAGAAGGCCTGCAGAAGATGCGTGAGGAATTTGAAGCGGAGAACGAGGGCGTAGGGATCCCCAGCCAGGTACGATGGCTGGCGATCCCTGGCACCATCCGGGAGAGGAGGAAGAACAGAGAAATCGCCGCGTCATCGGTAGTCTTTGTCGTAAAGGGAAGCAGGCTGGCACAGACCTTGATCAAGAAAGGCATCAAGGCCGTGGGAGTATGGTACCATGTCGAGGCGTTCACAAATGCGGGCCCTGACAGCAGGTGTGAGCTCTGCTGCGGATGGGGTCACATAGAAAACAAGTGGGGCAACAAGCCCAAGTGTGGCTACCGCTCAGGCAATCACCGGACAAGCGACCATAAATGCAAGGTAGTGGGGTGTATGGCGAGGCCGGAATCACTCTGCGGCCACACGCTGGAGAAGTGCCCCAACTGCAAAGGAAATCATATTGCGTTCAGCAGCAGATGCGCGAAGAAGACGGAAGCCGCCAAAGTGGCGCGGCCGAGCAGAAAGACGGGAAGAGCAGGACGGGCGCCCGCGGGCAAAGCTATGCACACGGCAATGAGCACGAACAGAGTCGTGCTTGGTCGTAGACCCCGGGGAGGAGCGGCAGCAGGGGGGGGAAGTGAGGAAGAGGAGATGGCTGATGAGATGGCTGATGAGATGGCTGATGTGCAAGAAGATGAGGGAGCGGGGGAAGCAAGAGACGTCGTGATGACCGAGACCGAGACTGCGACTACGGCCACAACTGAAACTGAAACTGAAGCTGAAACGGGAACCCTGGATACCAATGATTAGAGTGATCCAGCACAACTGCGCAAGGTCATACGAGTGGACCATTGCGGCGCTGGTGACGGGAGTCGAACGCAGGGGGGACATAGTGTCCTTGCATGAGCCACCAAGAGAAAGAGGAGGAATTGGGATCAGCCACTCAGCATACGAAATAAGAAAAAGAAAAAGAGGTTGGACGGCGATACGGAGAGACAGCGGCTTGGTGGTTGATGAGCGGACGGATTTAAGCACAGGTGCGAACGAAGATGCCATTGCCACCGACGTCAGGAGGAGAGGGGAGAGGATAAAGAGGATTGTCAACGTTTACAACCAAAAGAACACGCATTCAGGAGAGAGACCGGCGCGAAAGTTCAACTGGCAGAGAGTCATTCGGCAGGGTAGCACTGTCTTCGCTGGAGACTTTAAGGCCCATAGCATACGATGGGACCCATGGTGCCAAGTGGAGCGGGATGCTGTGTTCTGGGAAGACGTGATTGACGAGAACGGTCTGGAGATTGGAAATGATGGTGAAGTCACCCACCACTAAACAAGAGAAGGTCATGAAGGGGAGTAGGTCATCGACCTGATGCTAGCGAATCGACCAATACCCAAATGGTCCATACTGGCCGACGAAGACCATGCCACAGGATCCGACCATGAGGTTATGGAGTGGGAGGTGGAAGTAGACAGGCAGGAGGAGGCAGGCCATGAGAGGGTAGTAGGGTGGAACTTAGCTGCAATGACTGAGGAGGACGCGAAGGCAGCGGAAAAGCTATGGATGGAGCTAGCGAAAGGGAGGGCTCACCTGGACACAGAATGCACAGCCGAGGAGGTGGAGCAAGAGGCCGCATGGTGTCCGGAAGCAATAGGCAACGTTCTCGACGGCACGGCAAAGAAGATCAGGATCTGCACCAAATCAAAGAGGTTATGGAAACCGACATCAGGGAAAGAAGGAAGGCTGTCAGAAGGGAAAAATGGAGGAGACGGAACTCGGAACAGGTCGCCAAGGCGAAGGCAGAATTCCAGAAGTCGATTCGACAGTCCAAGAGGAAAATGTGGAGAGAGGACTTGCAAAACCTCAGAGGGGCCGAGGTATGGAGAGCAGCACGATACGCGAACCCTCGGGGAGGTCTGACCATGGAGGCCTTAACAGACAGGGAAGGCAAGCAAGCAAACACATCGCTGTAGAAGGAGCAGATGCTGAGGCACGAGTCCTTTCCTCCGAATGACGACGACCAGTACTACGAACTACCTACGGCAGGGAGCGCACACACACGCGTCACAGAGGAAGCAGTTGAACGGGCCCTATTTTCCCAATCGGTGAAAAAAGCACCGGGGCCGGACAAGCTATCTTTCGGCGCCATATGGCTGCTCTGGTAGTGGGACAAAGAGAGGATCGTAAGGCTGACAAAGGTGGCCATTCGCACGCGAAGACACCCATCGGTATGGAAGCGGGCTAGTGGAGTGGTGATTGGCAAGCCTGGCAAAGACGACTACACGCAGCTGAAGACCTATCCCTCTATATCGCTGTTGAGCTGCATGGGAAAAGTGGTCGAAAAAGTAGTCGCTGAGCTGCTGTCAGGTGAGGCCGAAAGGAGAGGACTCCTGAGCGACCGACAATTCGGAAGCAGAAGAGGGCGGTCAGCCATTCATGCAGCGGTCATCAGGGTTTACAAAGCTCATGCAGCCTAGAGAGACGGTCACATAGCAGGCATGCTTCTCTTGGTCATTGAAGCAGCCTTCCCAAGCGTGGCAAAAGGAAGACTAGTCAACATAATGAAAGTCAGGCAAATAGATGGAGACCTCATACAATGGACGGAGAGCTTTCTCTTAGAAGGAACAGTGGAGATGGTAATCGAAGGCAATGCCATGGAAAGACACCCAGTTGAAGCAGGGGTCCCGCAGGGCTCACCTTTGTCACCGATCCTCTTTGCGATCGACACCTCAGGACTGATCAAATGGGTCGAAGAGTATGCCTCAGCCGAAGGATTGTCTTTTGTCGACGATCTTGGCTGGGTGGTGACTTGAAGCGATGTCAACCAGGTCGTCACGATACTTGAGAGATGCGCAGCGAAGAGCATAGAGTGGCCAAGCAAACAAGGGCTACAGTTCGACACCGCCAAAACGGAGGCAGCACTATTCACACGTAGACGAGGCCACAAGAAACATCTCCGGTCAAAATTGAAAGCAAAGATATGGTTTGGAGACGGTTTCATACAGTTCAACAGAAAGGCGACACGCTATCGGCGTCTGGATGGACGCCCAACTGACGTTCAAGCAGCACCATAACCGATGCATCAAGTAAGCCAGGGCAGCAGAAGCTAGTCTCCGAACCCTCACAAAGACTTATGGGGTAGTACCAGAGAGCATAAGGGCCGTCCAAGTGGCATGCGTCCAAGCTGTCGCACTGTACGGGAGCGAGCTGTGGTGGGATTTCGAACAAAGCAGGCAGACGAGACGATCTCCAACTTCTCCTCAATCGACACGCCAGATCCATCCTGGGCGCGCTACCCTCAACCCCACGAGGAGGGTTAATGAGAGACTCTGGGCTTACACCCCCGCCCGTAATCTGAGAATGCAGACAGCAGCGTTTTTCAGCGAGGCTAGCAAACACGTGCAGCAACAAGCTAAGAAGACTACACCAAAATCCCTCTTCCGGGGCGGCGGCATGCAGAGACGTGAAGAAAGAGCACGAGCACGCCGGGACAACTGAAGGCATGAGCTGGCCGCCCCCGGGCGAAGAGTCAGTGGTCAGAACCGTCATGCTGGACGATTCCTCCGCAGCCAAGAGAGCCGCATAGCGATGGGCAAGAGGGAAAGATACCCAAAGTAGGAGCGGGAGTCTGGATGTGGTGGACAGATGGATCGCGCTCAGATGACGCCCCAGTGGGAGCCGCGGCAATATGCATGCACAGAGACGAGTGGAGGTCCAGCCGCAGCTATCTGGGGACTGGACGAAAGAAGGTCTTTGACGCAGAACCGTGAGCTATCGGACTCTCGCTCGAGGTGACAATCGAGAAGAGAGAAATATTCCAAAGTAACGGGGTGAGGATGGTGGCGGTCTTTGGCGATTCACAAGCCGCCATTCGGCGGGCGGCACATCTGGAGCCAGGCCCCGGACAGCGGCTAGCAAGACAGATCTATCGAAAGGCGCAGGCTATCCTCGCCCACGGTATCAAAACGGAGATTCACTGGGTTCCGGGACACTTTGGTATCCCCGGGAACGAAGAAGCAGACCGCCAGGCGAACGTACCCCGCGAGGCCAGGGGGGACATGGCGACAGAGCGGCCGTACACCTCGGCCGTGAATTTGGACAGACGGATCTCCGAGAGAAGGTCAGCAGCCAATGCGAAGTGGGAAGCCAACAAGTGCGGCCAGCACTTCGTCTACAGACTCAAGGGCAAGGCGGGGACCAAGTGACCTATCCCACTGACAAGCGTGAAATCGCTGGCCGCCAGATTCTACAGACTAAAGTCCAGGCATGCACCCACTGGAGTCTACCTAAACCGGTTCGGCCATCGTCAGGACGACAAATGCTGCTGGTGCGGCGGTGGAGGCAGGATGGCGGCCCAGACGCGGGAACACATCTTTCACCACTTCAGCCGTTGGAAAGACCAGCAGAAAACGCTATGAAAGGCGGTGGGAAAAGCGACGGGCTGAAAAGCGGGCAGATGCCGACACGTGCAGGTCTCTGAGCTGTTTTCTAGGGACGAGTGTGATCAAGCGGTGATGGACTTCCTGGCGGCTACTGAAGTCGGGAAGTTCCCACCCAAATGAATGAACAGAGGGATGGAGCAGGCACAGAGGCTGACTCAGGTGCGGGGAGCGACGGCAGCGGGCAGAGATCTCTTCGTTTTTCTTTCTTTTCCTTTCTTTTCCTTTCTGTTCTGGTCTGTCTTTAAGCTTTCATTTGTCAGCGGGGATGAAGGGTAGCGGAGGGGGAGCTCCGCCATCTAGCCGGCTAGCCCGGAGGCGGAGGGGATATCAGGTCCTGTCAAACTGTAATGAGAGTGCATACAGTATGAATAAAACAAACAACACAGGCTCAAGCACGGCAGACAGATGCCTAATTCTATCAACAGACGCAAGCGTGCCTCTTCGCTACAAGATGGATAAAGAAATTGCGTCAGCCATAAACAGAGTGCTTTTCCACCAGCAGGCTCCGGCCCAGATTAGGATAATAAATGACAGGAGGAATGCCGGCCACTTGATCACGGAAATGATGCACTACAATGCGACAGCGGAGATGGCTCTGCGATTCTGAGACATCATCATCACGGCAGCGAGGACTGTCGATAAAGGAGTTGTTGGTGTTGAAGAAATGAGTCCTGGGAAAGGCTAACAATCCAGGCAGTACCTCACGTACCATACAAGGGAAAAGGTACAGAAGGCCGGTAGAAGATCCCAGAAGAATTTGAAGCGGAGAAAGAAGGCATAGCAATCCCTGCTCAAATACGGTGGCGGGCGAACCCCCGCAACATCCGGGAGAGGATGCAGAACGGAGAAATCGCCGCATCATTGAATATCCTTGTCGTAAAGGGGAGCAAGACGGCACAGGGAATGGTCAGAAAAGGCATGAAGGCGGCAGGAGTGTGGTATCGAGTGGAAACGTACACGAACGCGGGCCCTGACCGTAGGTGTGAACGCTGCTGTGGATGGTGTCACATCGTGAACAAATGCGGCAGCAAACCCACATGTGGCTACTCCTCAGGTCATCACCGGAGAAATGACCACGAGTGCAACAGGAGGGATGCACGGCAAAGCAGGAATCACTCTGCCATCATGCGCTGGAGAAGTGCCCCAACTGCAGAGGAAATCACATTGCGTTAAGCAACAGATGCATGGAGAAGACCGAAGCCACTCCGGCAGCACGGCGGAGTAGAAAGACGCGGCGAGCTGGATGGGCATTCACAACCCCAGCCACTGATGTGGCATCGGTGACGAACAGAGCGGTGCCTGGTTCTAGGCAGTGGGGGACTGCAGCAGATGGGTGGGGAAGGGAAGTGAAAATGACGGATGTGGAGGCAAAGAAGGCAACGGGGGAGACAGAAGACGTTATGATGGCCGAGATAGTCAATACCACGGTTACTGCAACCGGAACTGAGACTGAAATGGGAGCCCTGGCCTCCAATGATGAAAGTGATCCAACACAACTATGCAAATTCGTACAACTGGACCATCGCGGCGCTGGAGATGAGAGTCCAACGCAAGGCGGACGTGGTGTGCTTACAGGAGCTACGGAGAGAATCAGGACGGTTCGGGATTAGCAATTCGGCATATGAAATAACAAAAAGAAAAAGACAATGACAGGGTATAGGAAAGGGCAGTGGCCTGGCAGTTGATGAGTGGATAGATTTCAGCATAGGAGCTAACGACAATGTAATTGTCACTAACGTCAGGGGGTGAGGGCAGAAGATACCGAGGATTGTCAATGTTTACAATCAAAGAGACACGAAGTCGGGAGAGAGACAGTCTCAAAAGGTGAATTGGCAGATAGTCATTCGGCAGAGCGGAACTGTTCTCACGGGAGATATTAATGCTTCCATCAGTCGGTGGGTCTTGCTGTGCGGCGCGCAGCGCGATGCCGCCTTCTGTGCAGCAATGGTTGACAAGACTGCATAAGACATCGGGAATGATGGCCAAACCCAACACTATTGGACAAGCGAGGACCACGAAGGCGAGTCGGTCATCGACTTGACACTGGCAAATCGACCCATAATGAGATGGAGCATACTGGCCGATGGACATCCCACTGGATCCGACCATGAGGTCATAGAATGGGAGGTGGGAGTGGACAGTCAGGAGGAGGCGGATCACGAGAGGGTAGTAGGGTGGAACTTAGCTGCAATGACTGAGCAGGACTTGGAGGCAGCGGAGAAGTTATGGATAGAACTAGCAAAGGAGAGAGCTCACCAGGGTGCCGAGTGCACAGAAGACGAGGTGGAACAGGAGGCCGCATGGTGTCAGGAAGCAATAAGCAGCTTTCTCAATGCCACAGCAAAGATGATCAGGATCTGAGCCAAACCAAAGAGGTGGTCAAACGCCGACATCAATCCAAGGAAAAAGGCGGTCGGTATGAAGAACAGAAGAAGGGGGAATTTGGGGGCGGTGGCCAGGGCGAAGGCAGAGCTCCAGAAGTCGATTTGCCAGTCCAAGACCAAAATGTGGAGTGATTACATGAAGAACCTCCAGGGATCCAAAGTATGGAGAGCAGCAAAATAAGCCAATAGTCGCTTGGGCAGGACCGTGGAGGCCTTGAAGGACAGAGAAGGCAAGTCTACAAACATAGCCCCGGATAATAAGCAGATACCGTGACGTGAATCCTTCCCTCGGAACGACAACGACCAGTACTACGAGCTACAGCCAGTGGGAAGCGCAAATACCCGCATCACTGAGCAAGCAGTTGAGCGTGCCTTATATTCTCAATCGGTAAAAAAGGCAACAGGCCCAGACGACCTCTGTTTCAGTGCTCTACGACTACTCTGGAAGTGGGATAAAGAGAGAATCATGAAGTTTACGAAGGAGGCCATTCGCAAGGGAAGACACCCAGCTGTATCGAAGCGTGCCAGGGGTGTGGTTATTCGCAAGTCAGGAAATGAGGACTATACAAAGTTGAAGGCCTACCACTGTATATTGCTGCTTAGCTGCATGGGAAACGTGGTCGAAAAATTAGTCGCGGAGCTGCTGTCAGAAGAGGCTGAAAGAAGAGCGCTACTGAGCGACGGACAATTCAGAAGCAGGAAAGGACGGTTCAGCATCGATGCAGCGGCCATTATAGTCAACAGAGCTCGTGCAGCCTGGACAAACGGCCCTATAACCTCCGTGCTCCTGAGGGACATGAAGGTAACCTTCCCAAGCGTGGCGAAAGGGAGGCTAGTCAACGTAACGATGGTCAGGCAAATGTATTCAGACCTTATCCGATGGACGGAGAGCATTCTCTCAGAAGCAATGGTGCAGATGATAATCGAAGGAAATGCCATAGAAAGACACCCAGTCGAAGCAGGGGTCCCACAGGGCTCACCTGTGTCACCGATCCTCTGTGCCATGTACACCTCAGGACTGATGAAATGGGTCGAAGAGTACGTATCAGCAGCCTCCGAGCTTTCCTTTGTGGACGGCCTCAGCTGGCTGGCGACTGCAAATGATGTCAACAAAGTCGTCACGATACTGGAGAGAAGCGCAGCGAAGAGCATCAAGTGGGTGAGCAGACGAGGGCTACAATGCGACACCGCAAAAACTGAGACGCCAATATTCATACGTAGACAATGACACAAGAAACACCTCCAGACAAAACTGACTACAAAGATAATGGTTAGGGAAGGGTGCATACGGTTCAACAGACAGGCCACACGCTGGCTCTATGTCTGAATGGACGCACACCTGACGCTCAAGGAGCACCTCAACCGATGAATGAAGAAAGCTAGGGCAGCCGAAACTAGACTCTGAACCCTCACAAAGACATACGGGGTAGTACCAGAGAGCGTAAGGGCCATCCAGGTGGCATGTGTGCAGTCCGTTGCACTGTATGGGAGCGAGCTTTGTTGCGATCCTAGCAAAGCCCGCAGGCGAGACGACCTCCAACTTCTCCTCAATCCACAAGCCAGATCTATCCTGGGTGCGCTACTCACGACGCCATGAGGAGCATTAATCAGAGACTCAGAGCATACACCTGTGCCAGTAATTTTAGAATCCAGACAACAGCGTTTTGCAGCGAGGATAGCAAACGCGTGCAGTGATAAATTAAGGCAGGTACACCATGACCCCTCTTCCAGGACGATGGTATGCTGAGCACTGAAGGAAGAGCACAAGCATTGCAGGACGACCAAAGGAATGAACTGGCCGGTCCCGGGCAAAGAATCAGTGGTCAGAACCGTCATACTGGACAACGCCACCGCTTCCAAGGGAGCCGCCCAGCGCTGGGCAAGATAGACAGAGGCAAATGTGGGAGCGGGAATCAGGATGTGGTGGACTGATGGATTGCAGTCACATGTCGGCCAAGTGGGAGCCGCAGCAGTGTGCAAGCACAGAGACGTGTGGAGGCCCCGCCACAGCTCTCTGGGCAATGGACCAATGGAGGTCTTTGACGCCGAACTGTGGGAGATCGGACTGGTGCTTGACTTGGCGATCGAGAAGAGAGACCTGCTGCAGATGCATGGAGTGGATACAGTGGCAGTCTTTAGCTACTTCCAAGCGGCAATTCGATGAACGACACACCTGGAGTCGGGCCCAGGGCAGCGATTGGCAAGATGGATCAACAGAAGGGCATGGAGTCTCCTCGCCCAAGGCATCCTAACCGAGATCCACTGGGTGCCGGGACACTCCACCATCATTGGAAATGAAGAGGCAGGCCGTCAGGCAAACTTTGTGCGAGACGCAAGCGGAAGCACAATGATAGAGCGGCCATACAGCTCGGCCTCGAATAGAGCTAGATCAATCTCCAAGGGAAGATCAGCAGCCAAGGCAAAGTGGGAGGCCGACAAATTCAGCAAGCACTTCAGCTACAAACTCAACGGCAAGGCGTCGACCAAGAGACCTATCCCAATGACAACTGTAAAGTCACTGGCCACTAGTTTCTACCGACTAAAGTCAGGGCATGCACCCACCGCAGTCTACCTAAAACGGTTTGGCAACAAAGATGACGACCAATCCCGTTGGTGTGGAGGGACAGCGACCCAGACCCAGAGACGGGTGCACCTGTTCCACCGCTGCAGCCGGTGGAGATCCCAGCAGTAAACACTATGGAAGGGGGTGGGAAAGGAGACGGACTGGACAGTGGGCAGATGACGCAACGTGCAGGTCTCGGAGCTGTACCCATATCGGAGTCCGACCAAGAGGCGTTTGACTTCCTGGTGGCCACGGAAGTCGGGAAGTTTACGCCCAGATGAATTCACGGTATGGAGCGGGCTCAGGGCTCGGGTGTGACATTGGCGGTACCGGGGTTATACCATTCTTTCTGTCTTTCTCTTATCTTTTATTTGTCAACGGGGACGAAGGGTTGCGGGAGAGGAGCCCCACCATTTTGCCGGCTCGCCTGGAGGCGGAGGGGGTTATTAAGTTCCTGTCATAGTCTAATTAGAATGAATACAGTATGATTAAACAGCAACAACAACTTAGAGGAGGCTACGGAAGCGTATATGGTGGACATAATAGCCGCATCTCATTGTGTGTAGCAGTAACTAATTTCTTGTAGAGATTGAATATGTCTACTACGATGGCAAGGCGAGGAGGTCGTGTACAGCTGGAATAGTTCGACATGCACCTGGCCTCGAACATGGCCAAAATGGCCATAGGATGGTTTTAGCGATTCGCAATAGAGGAAACACAATAGTTGATCAAGTAATCATGGGCCTAGGTCCGAGAAGAGAAGAAGTGCGGTGTTGAGTTTCCTGGCCATAAAAGGGTGAAGGCTGCAATAGAAAGACACCTGGCTATACTTCATCAAAACCACACGCCCTGATGCCTTCCTTGCCACAGTGGCACAGCAAAGAATGTGCCGACACGCTGGACACAGAAAGGAACAGGTGCACATCCGCCCAACCGATGCTGACATCACACTCCCGTGCCGACACCAGAGCCGATGACACCTCTGCCCGGAACACCGCACGCCTCAACCAGTAACACTTCCATTGTTCAATGTCATGAAACCATCACTTTGACGGCAGGATATGCGAATTCACATTCCTTCCTTCCCTGTGCTGATTCATTTACCGTCAATTCCTCTGCCCATGATAGCGAGCACGATACAGATATTGATCCAGATTTGCTGACTGATGACGGAACAGCGACTGGTTAGTACACTATCCGCTGGGTGATAATGCCGCTAACCTTCATTTTGATGACAGAAGCAGCCTATTGAGCGAATCTGGCAGTGATGACTAGCATTGACCGAATCGCACGGCAGCTTGAAGATTATTATTATGCTGAATTCGCGGATACTGTAAAGGATATTTTACAGAATATATTGGTATGTATTATTAAAGAACCATGTAATGATCAAGAAGAAAATAAATGAAAATGCTAGGATGTCTGTCAAACCTGCGTGAATGATGGACAGCGCCAAATCACATGATTGCAGATTGTGCGTACATGCGTTGCAAAATGAGTGTCAACGGAGCGTCAACAATTCTTGGTCATGTATGTTCGGTAATCCTCTGGGTGATTGGTTGCCAATAGTCATAAACGTAGCATTCGCTGCCTTTATTGGCAAAAGAGAAAGTGAAACACTCCATTCCCCATCATGAAATGAGTGTCAATGGAGCGTCAACAATTCTTGGTCATGTGTCTTGGGTAATCTGGGGCCCAATAGGTTTCACATAGTTATAAACGAAGCATTGGCTGTTTTTAGAAGGAAAGCAGAGGGTAAAACCCTCCCTTCCCGATCATTACAATGAGTGTCAACTGAGCGTCAATGATTCCTGGTTATGTATCTTGGGTAATCTCCGGGGCAAGATGTTGCACATAGTCATAAATGAAGTATTGGCTGCCTTTGTAGGCAAAAGGGAAAGTGAGATGCTCCCTGTCCCATCGTGAAGATGAGAGTCAACGGAGTGTCAACCATTGCTCGCCTTCCGTTATGGTTAATTAAAGCGTGATGTGGCCTTTATTGTCTATATACATGGTGTTGACTGTTTTGGAACGCTAACAGGCTTAAGAAGACTTAGTGGTACCTCTGTAAATGAAATGGGTTATTGCTGTCCCGGAGGATGTGGCAGGAATATTCCGTACATATCTGCCCATAAAGGCTGCGATATCCTTGTTTATGGATGTTTGTGATCAAGCGCCACTCATATTACTGAAGATGCAAGATCCAAAATCGTTGACACTCATTTTCAAGATGCGGTAAGGAGTGTTTCGCTTTCTTTTGTGCAATAAAGGCGTCCAATACTTTGTTTATGTCTGTATTTGACCTGTCACACCCCCATATTACCCAAGATTGATGACCAACAAGCGTTGACACTCAGCTGACGATCAGTTTCAGGACATGGCAGGGTGCGCGTGTCTATTCGTTTTGATTATTAAGGCGGCCAATACATCCAAAATGGACTGTGATGTACCAATGTCAATATTTTAGGATCAACTGAAACATATCTGAATGGGACCATAATTTTGAAACCCAAAATGTGGATACAGAGATTGGGACTGACTGGTCTGGCGAAATGCGGCGAAACCCGGAGGTTAACGGGTATGCGTCCGGATTTGGTCTGGCAGGAGTTAGCAGGTCGGGATTTTTGACAGGTCGGTAACTGAACCGACCTGTGTTTGCCATCTAGACCAGGACCGCTGGCGGTTTACCCGGACCCGGTGAAAACACTAGTCCTGAGGTTCAGACTGCAAAGATGATCGGTGACACTAGTGAGCCGTGAGGGTCACCAGCTGCTACTGGGTGTCTCTCCATGGCGTTGCCTTGATGATAATCTCCCCAGTTCTTTCCCCAGGAAACCTTTCTGTCAATTGTATAAACTCTCGATCCATCTGCCTAATGTTCATTAAGTTGACTAGCCTTCCTTTTGCCACGCTTCGGAAGGTTGCTTGAAGGTCCATCAGAAGCACACCCATTCAGTGGCCGAGTTTCCAGGCTGCATGCGCTCTGTCAACCATTATGGCCGCTGCATCGATGGCACACCGCCCTGTTCTGCTTTGGATTTGTACGTCGCTTATTAGCCCTCTTCTTTCGGCTCCATCTGACAGCAGCTCAGCGACTACCTTTTCGACCACTCGTCACATGCAGCTCACCAGTGATATGGCACGATAAGCCCTCAGCTGCATGTAGTCATCAATTGCCATGCTTGCGAATTCCCACACTTCTAGCCCGCTTCCATACCCCTGGGAACACTCCCGTGCGAATGGCCGCCTTTGTCAGTCTCACGATCCTGTCATTCTCCCAGGTCGAGGGTCGCGGTGTGCCCCCGAAAGGCAGCTTGCCCAGCCTCCGTGCCTTTGTTACCGATTGAGAGAATAGGGCTCGTTCAACTGCTTGATCTGTGACGCATGTGTTTGCGATCCCTGCGGGTGGCAGTATGTTGTACTGGTCAACGGCATTCGGAGGAACGGACCTGCGCATAAGCATCTCCTCCTTGTCCAGTGATGTTTTTGCATAATTACCTTCTCTATCTGAGAAGGTTTTCATGGTCATTGCTGCCTGAGGATTCGAATATCGTGCTACTCTCCATTCCTCGACACGCATCTGGTTTTGTAAGTATTCGCTCCACCTTTTCTTCTTGAATCGTCGAATTGACTTCTGGTGTTCTGCCTTCGCCCTGGCGGCCTCTTGTTAGTTCTATCTCCTGCTTTTCTCCATTCCAACCGGCTGCCTTGTTTCCCTGATGTCGGCGTTCCACCACCACTTTGATTTGGCACAAATCCTGATCTTCTTTGCCATGGCGTCTAGCATGTTACCCATTGCTTCCTGACCCCATGCGACCTCTTGATCCACCTCGTCTGCTATGCATTCTGCGTTCAGATGAGCTCTCTTATTCGCTAGCTCCGTCCATAGCTTCTCCGCTGCCTCCATGTGCTCTTCCATCATTTCAGCTATGTTCCACCCGACTACCCTGTCATGGCCTGCCTCCTCCTGCCTGTCTACTTCCACCTGCCACTCTATCACCTCCTGGTTGGTTCCTGTGGCGTGGGAGTCGGCCATTATGGACGATTTGGTTATTGGTCGATTCGCCAGCGTCAGGTCGATTCCCGACCCGCCTTCATGTCCTTCTCATCCCCAGTAGTAGGTGGCTTCACCATGATTTCCAATTTCTGGGCCATTTTCGTCACTCACATCTTCACAGAATGCAGCATTCCGCTGCCCTTGGCATCTTAGGTCCCATCGTGTGCTATTGGTGTTAAAGTCTCCAGCACAGCCAGTTCTCACCTGCCGAATCACTCTCTGCCAGGTCAACTTTCGCGCAGGTCTCTTGCTCAAATGTGTGTGCCTTTGGTCGTAAACGTTGACGATCCTCGTTATTCTGTCTCCTGCCCTTCTGACATTACAAGTAATGACATCGTCGTTCGCAACTCTGCTTGAGTCCGTCCGCTCATCAACCACCATGCCGCTCCTTCTCCCAATGACCCTCCAAAGCCTGTTTCTTTTTCGTATTTCCGATCCCGAATGGCTGATCTGAATACCTCATTTTTCTCTCTGTGGCTATTGTAAGCACACAATGTCCGTCCTTCGTTCGACTCCCGTCTGCATCACCACAATGGTACACCCATATGACCTTGCGCAGTTGTGCTGGATAACTCTGATCAGCGGTAGTCAGGGCTCCCACTGAGGGTTCAGTTGCTGCCATAGTCGCCGTCTCACTCTCGGTCATCACAACATCTCCTGCCTCTACCGTTTCCTCCTCTTCCTCTACATAAGCTAGCTCCTGTTGTTCGCTTGCCCCATCTGCTGCCGCTCGTCCCGTAGATTTACGACCGAGCACCACTCTGTTCGTTCCCTTTGCCGTTTGAATAGCTTCTCTTGTGGGAGCCTGTCCTGCTATTCCAGTCTTTCTGCTCTACCAAGCAGCTTTGACACCTTCGCTCTTCTTCTCAAACCGGCTGCTGAACGCAATATGCTTTCCTTTGCAATCGGGGCACAATTCCACTGTGTGGCCGCAGAGTGATCCCTGCTTTGCCGTACACCCCACTACATTGCACTTGTGGTCGCTTGTACAGTGATTGCCTGAGCAGTAGCCTCACTTGGGCTGGTTGCCGCACAGGTTTTCTATGTGGCCCCATACACTGCAGAGCTCACACCAACTGTCAGGGCCCGCATTCGTGAAGGCCTCGACTCAGTACATCAATCCTGCCCCCTTGATTGCTTTTTTGTTACCACTTTGTGCTTGCCTGCTTGCCTGCACGACAAAAACTACCAATGACGCGGTGATTTCTCGGTTGTGCCTCCTCTCATTGTTCGTGTGGGGTTTCACCAACAATTTTACTTGGGTGGGAATCCCCATGCCTTAATTCTCTGCTTCAAATTCCTCTCACATCATCTGCAGCCCTTCTTTGCATTTTCCCATGCACCACATGAGGGGTACTGCATCGATCTTTATCTTTTGCCATGTATTGTTTTCTTCAACATCCACGACTGCTCTGTCGACAGTCCTCGCTACTGTGATGATGATGTCAAGGTACCTCATAGCCATCTGTGCTGTTGGGTTCTGGTGCGTGATTACCGTGATAGCACCGTTTGCATTCCTCCTTGCGTTCATTATCCCAATGTGGGCCGGCGCCTGCTCATGAAAAAGCACACGGTTGATTGCCGGCGCAATTCCTTGGTCCATGTTATCGGGGAGTGGCACGGTCGTGTGTCTTCTTAGGATTAGGCGTCTGTCTGCTATGCGTGAGCCTGTCATCGGGGCTGTCGCTGGGTTGGCCAGCGTCTTTCGGTCTCATGGTGGGACTGTCACCCATCGTTTGGACAGAGCCGTCGTTAATGTTGTTGCCACTTTCGGCACCAACGTGCCTCTCGGTGTTGGTGATGGTGTTGGTTCGGGTGCTGCTGCTGGGTTCGGCTTCGGGATTAGGTTTGAGTTTGGTTTTGGTTTTGGCATTGGCATTTATTTGAGCTGTCTTCCATGCTGCAGCTGTTGGCGCTCCTCCGGCTACTTCTGTCCACCTGTCTGCGTCAGGTCTGCGCGTATTGAGGACCCCAGCCCGGCACCCTCAGAGCTCGCTTTCCTTTTCTCTCTTACGTCACATTCCATACCAGTCACCACTTTTGCGACCATTTTGGTGATGTCCTTACCTCACAGTACGTCACCCCGGTGGAATGCATCCCACATTTCCTCATTTTCCTTGAACTACGTTTTCATCACTTGCAACTGCGCCTCCTGCAACACAGTCTGCGTCTCCAACACCCAATCATTGTGCCATGGTTGTGTGTAGCTATGCTAGTTCGCGGGCTTCCTGCGTAGCCACAGGCTGTATGCCACTCCTCCTGTCCCCGAGGGCCCAGGCGGCCACCAGAACCTCACTCCTTCTTCTCTGATTTCCTTCCGTAAGTCTCTCCATCGGCTCCGGTGCGTCTTTGTTCACGGTCTCCACAGCGATGGATGTCATCGCTGTCGCCATCACCATTGCAATAGCCATAGAAGCGTCGCTCCTGCCATCTGCCGCATCTGCTGTGTCAAGGCCGCTCCTCTCGCTCCTTCGGCCTTCAGTCATCGCTTCTGTGAAGCACACCTCTTCAATGTTAGTTCTCGTCGTCGCTTGCACATTTCTCGACACGTCAGGTCAGTTATGTTTTTTTCCAAGGCTCAGTATGAATTCACTTAATTGCGTGGATTCTGGTGCGTGCCCTCCTCCAGCGGTCTCGCCAGTGCTGGGAAGCTCGCCCTGGAGTCAATTCAAAGTCCACAATCGATTGCCGCTGTCCGTTTTTCAATTGCTATCGTTGTTGTCGCCTTAACGCGTTGTTTCTTTCTCCCCAAGAATTTTGTTGTATTGCATATCAACCTTATGTTGATGCGACACGTCTTGTTACACAACGGGATAGACACCTTCACATACGTGTGACGACAGGTAGCGGGGGGAGCACTGCCATCTAGCCAGCTCGCCTGGAGGCGGAGGAGATATCAGATGCTGTCATACTCTGGTAAGAGTGAATACAGTATGAATAAACAACAACGACATCCTTCGCATTTGCACGCACATACTCGACTACGCGAGCATCTGCCACCGTACATCAATTAGTACCATCTCCGCTCAGTGCAGATTGTATGTACATATATTGATACACACAGATACAGGATAGATGTCTTATTATCATTTAACAAATACCCAGTGAAATCAACCTTCCCCTCCGGCTGGGATTACCAAGGGCAGATGGCAAGGACAACCGGGAAAGTGTTTACGCCTATTGGAACTCCGCTCAACCCCGGGCCCGAGTCCGCCCGATGGCGTCGCGGCTAATGTGTCCTTGTCATTCTGTATATAGAGAGACCGCTAGAGTAGATAGAACGATATCGCTTTTGGACTTTCTCACATCGCCCGCTACCATTTCCAACAGGTTATGAGCCCGGACAGCGCAGTGCTTGAGTCAGTCTAAGACTTTCACCCCCATTCTTTTCTAAGGCTACCTCACCGGTAAACCTTCCGTTCTGAGCTTGCCACCAGGCCGGGAACGATACATTCATGCCACTCATCCAAGTGCACTTCCGGTTCATGTTCTAAGGTCCACTCCAGACCTTCTGTTTTGAGATTTTTTTTTTTCAATCTCCTTTGCTCCAACAACGAAGTTCTTGCGGCATTTCTTCTCTCTTCTCCGAACTGCTTGTTTATTTGTTCGCGGTGCTTCTAGCGCTGGTGCTAGTTGTGTAACTGCCGGTGATAGTGGTGCTGCCACTTTGATCACCCCTGGTCACCTACCCCGCTATGGTGACTTCGGGCACAGAAATCCCTCATGACGAAGAATAATTCTCTAGCTCCCCACACAGATCTTCCGATGAACTGGCATTTTGCACGCTATTCGAATACACACAGATCAATTCATTCACCAAAGGATTTCGTATATAAGGACCTCCTTCTGCCTCCTCCTTTAATCACATCCAATTCATCCAATTCATCACAACCAACTCAGTGTCGCTTATTCCCATTCCACATCGCTTCTTCTATCTCCCCTTCGCTTTTACAACCACATCCCTGTATTACATCTTGCTCATGATGACTTCTGATCTCTCTGCTCTCGCTTCCATTGGCTTCATCAAGCCCCTCAGCTCACATTCAGATTTTCGCAATTGGCTACTTGCTGCCACCAGTATCTTTGCGGAGAAGGATTGGCTTGCACTGATTGAAGGAAAGGATCCTCGACCTGCTGCCACCAAGGACGACACTGGATCGCAACCAACTTCCTCTACTCCACCTGGCTCCATTTCCACCTCCTCTGGGGGCCTCCATCGATACGAAGCTGGATGAGAGTCTGCAGGCATGGGATACGAAAGTCACTAAGGTCTGTGGCCTTCTAGGACGAATGCTCGATGCTAACTACAGAGAGATGTATTCAACAGAGAGAGATCCAGTGACTGTGTGGAAGATGCTTAAGGAGCGGTACCAGGGGAAGGACAAGCAACGAATCTGGTTCCTCAGGAGTGAACTGTCCAAGGTACAGTACCAGGGGGAGGATATGTCGGATTTTATCTCGAAATTGCAGATGCTCCTCAACCAGCTTCCCAGTGCTGGGTGCACAGCCTATGAGGACGATGACAAGATCTTCCTCTTGCTCAACGCTCTACCAATGGAGTACCACCCCTTCAGAACGAGCATCAGCAACGCTGAGTCTCTGACCTTCAAAGAGGTATTTTCCACACTGATTCTGGAACATGAGAAGCTTGCTGGGGGGAAGGCAGCTTCCAGGAGAGGAGTTGCATTCTACGCGGAGAATGGGAAACCTTCGAAGGTGGCACACAATCAGCGGCGTGGGAACCGCTCCAAGGACATTTGCAGCTACTGCCACCTCAAGGGACACTGGGCGAAGGACTGTAAGAAGAGGATTGCCAGGGAGGATCGAAGGGGCCAGGGGTCTGCCAACGCGAGGCAGGCTGTTGCTTGGATGGCCCATGACAATGCACAGGATATTGCATACTCTCCTCCCACTCTGGTTCGATGGATTGTTGATAGCGGAGCCTCACACCATGTGACCTCCGAGCAGGATTACTGTATGCCCTACAATCCCGACTCGACCACAGTCACTCTGGCCAACAACAGCATTGTGAAGGCCGCAAGCAGGGGTGATGTGGTGCTGCTCTTACCCTCTGGTGATATTACACTCAAAGATGTGCTCCATATTCCATCACTTGGATTCAGCTTGCTTCTCTCTCTTCGCCTGATCCACCAGTCAGGGTGTCAGATTGTATTCAACCAGCCAGATTCAGGACCACCTAATGGAGATTTCGAGGGAGCAGATCATGTCACGCACATTTTGAATGGTTCAGATATCATAGCAACTGCGACACTGATTGGACACTGATATGTGCTTCACACCAAGAAAAATCTGGTTGTCCATGCTGCTCTTGCCACAGCCTCTGCGCCCATCAGATCATCTCCCATCCAGCATCCCTCGAGGAAATCTGCAGATTATCTGCTCCAATGGCATCTACGCCTTGGGCACATTGGATTCGGTGGAATAAAACAACTGGCCAAGGACCAAGCCTCTTGGATTAAATTATCCTCCACAGCCATCGTGGAATGTGCTGCATGTCTGCAGGGGAAGCAGACCCGACATCCATCATCCAAGCCTGCTCAACGGGCCTCGAATACTCTCGATAGGGTCCACTCTGATCTCTGTGGACCAATGACTCCTCAATCTTTGGGAGGATCGAAGTATTATATCAGTTTCAGAGATGATGCAACTTCTTGGACGGAATTGGAACCCATCAAGAAGATAAGTCATCCTTTTGGCAGCATCAAGAATTGCTTTGCACGATGGGAGGTCATGCATGGAGTCAAGCTTAAGGCATTTCGTTCAGATAATGGTGGGGAGTATACATCTCATGCTTTCGAGGAAATTCTGGCGTCCTCTGGATGCAAGCATGAGGTCTCTGCTGCCTATTCACAGGAGCAGAATGGAGTTGCAGAGAGGGTCAATAGGACGATTGTTGGGCGAGCAAAGGCAATGCTGTATGGGGATCAACTTCCTCTCTTTCTGTGGGCTGAAGCAGCGAGGACTACTGTTTATATTATGAATCGAACTCCCACCAGGTCTCAAACCAAGACCCCTTATGAGTTATGGACTGGGAAGCCTGCCCAATCGCTGGTACAGCTACAGCCCTTTGGATGCGAGATATGGCATCATGTTACAAAAGACCTTCGAAGAAAGCGGGAGCCCAATGCCATTAAAGCACAGCTTGTGGGCTATGAAGGCAGAAATCAGTATAGGGTGTACTGCAACCATTCGATAATCATCACCAGGGATGTTGATTTTGTACCTCCAGCGCCAATGGCAGCGCTATATCCACCTGTGGCTATCATCAAGAAAGATGATGAGGAGGACTCGGGAGTTGCCTTGAAGCCATCGAAGGCAGACTCACACACAGATACACCACCACCAGCAGAATCCAATTGAAGTCGGGACAATGAGGAATCCCGTGATTCGATTTCTGTCAAAGCTCCTGATGCAAGGACAGCAGTCGATGATGAAGCAACCAGAGATTTTGTAGGACCATCAAGAAGACAGAGCTCACGAAAGAATGCTGGCATATTCAGTGCCCCACGATTCCACGATGAACAGTCACGTTCAGAACGCACGCCGCAGACTGGCAGCAACAAGGGACACGCTGCAGTAGCTCAGGCAACTACATCCATCGAAGAGCCTCGAACTTGGGAAGAGGCAATGGATTCCCCACAACGAAGCCAGTGGGAGCAGGCATGCCAAGAGCAACTGGCATCAATTTTGAAGAATAAAGTCTGGACTGAAGTGCATCAAAACCAAACAGAGCATCAAAACATAATCGGATGCAGATGGGTATTCAAGATCAAGTATGGATCAAAAGGAGAGGTCCAGCGGTACAAGGCACGACTGGTAGCAAAGGGATATACACAGTCATATGGCATCGATTATCTGGAAACATTTTCCCCAGTAGTCAAGTTTCAGACACTCCGCCTTCTGCTCGTTCTTGCAGTATCAAAAGACTTTGAAATCCACCAGATGGATATTAAGACCGCATTCCTTAGGCAAGATCTGAGCGGCGATGAGCAGTCTATATACATGGAGCTGCCTCCAGGCATTTCGAGGAGGCCCCAGGAGGAAGTGGTCCTCCAACTTCACAAGACATTGTATGGCTTAAAACAGTCATCTCGTGTTCTCAACAAGGCATTGCATGGATTCTGTACACTGCATGGTCTGCAGCAAGGGGAAGCAGATCACTGTGTATACTTCAATGCCTCTCGAACTCTCTTCCTTATGGTCTATGTGGATGACCTTGTGTTGATTGGTGATTTGGAAAGTGTCCAGTCAATGAAGAAGAAGTTGAATACTCGTTTTGAGATGTCAGATCTTGGCCCCCTCTTCTACTTTCTAGGAATTCCAGTGACTCAAGATGAGAATGGACTTCATCTCTCACAGGAGCGGTATGCTGAGGAGATTCTTCGACGGTTTCAGTTCTCCTCCAGCCACCCTTGCAGTACTCCTCTCAGTCCAGGTACGAATCTCAGAAAGGAATCTGGAGCTCTTCTCTCCCAACATGATGATACTCTCTATCGAAGCATCATTGGTTCGATCATGTACCCGATGCTTGCTACCAGGCCAGACCTATTATATGCAGTGGGAGCAGTCTCTCAGTTTTCCAGCGCTCCCAGCGTCGATCATCTTGCAGCCCTCCATCACATCCTTAGGTACATTCGAGGATCTGCACACCTGCAACTGCACCTAACGAGGTGTCCTGCTTTCAAAGTCATTCCCAAGGCCAGCTCCTCAACGTCGACCCAGCCCCACTATCCAAAGATCCTATGGGATACAGAGATCACTGGCTACAGTGACAGTGACTGGGCTGGTTGTCTAGATTCGCACCATAGCACTGGTGCTTACATCTTTCTGGCTGGTCAATTGCCAGTCTCCTGGTCAAGCAAGAAACAGGCCACCGTGGCCTTGTCCTCCACTGAAGCTGATTATATGGCACTCATTCAGGCTACTAAGCAATCAATTTGGCTTTGCTTCCTCCTCAGTGAGATCATGGATCGCCAGTACAAGAAGCTCCCTTCTATCACCATCTTCGCAGATAACCAAGGATGCATTGCACTTGCACACAATCCCGAGTACCATGCTCGCAGTAAGCATATTGATATTCAGCATCACTTCGTTAGGGAAAAGGTTGATGGAGGAGAAGTATCTCTGGAGTATACTCCCACTGGAGTTATGGTAGCAGACTGTCTTACAAAGGCTCTGCCTCGGGAGAAATTTGTGCAGCATTGTGCCAGTATGGGTATATATTAGTTTTGGCTGCAACTGTGTTTCTTTATGTTGTTTGTTGAGTTGTGGTTGATTTTACTCGTTGATGGCTGTTGACCGCGGGCGGTTGTCACTGAAGTGACGTTGAGCAGGGTTAGGGTTGCAGGGGTCATTGCACGGACCCGGAGCTGTCAGTTTTGTTTTTCTTTGGCAGCATCCAGCTCGATGCCGACTCTGTCTCTTTTGACTTGTACTTAGTCTTACTTTTGTACTTAGTCTTACTTTTGTACTTAGTCTTTCTTTCTTACTTTCTTTTGTTCTCCTACTTTTGCTCTCTCTATCTTTGACTTTTGTATGGGCGGGGTATTCACGGAGTGGGAGTATTGGAAATCCGCTCAACCCCGGGCCCGAGTCCGCCCGATGGCGGAGCGGCCAATGTGGCCTTGTCATTCTGTATATAGAGAGACCGCTAGAGTAGATAGAACGATATCGCTTTTGGACTTTCTCACAGCGCCCGCTACCATTTCCAACAACGCCATCCCGGCTGTCCTCTGCGGACATCTGCGAATCGTGCTTAGATAACATGACATGATTGTATAAAACTTGCTACAACTATAATCGATTCCGCTGACTGCAAATCAAGATCATTTAGCATCTGTTTCATTCGGATCATACAAGATTTTGTTGCACCAAAGATTAAGCCCGGTTCCGCCCATGATCTTAGGCACTGTGTGGTCTCAAGGATATCATCACCGTAGCTCTTTCGTCGGTCACTGATGAGCAACTTTGCACCGCTGAATAGACGGTCAGGTTCATTCAACATTGCTGGTGTACTTATCAACCCCAACACCCATTTGAGCAGACAGTAACTGGCGTAGATCATGATGTCGGTCAATCCAGTCCTGTAGAGTACCGCAAGGTAGCTCATCATCAGGATCCCACTCCTTGTACCATTCAAACTGATCCAAGGTGTTTGCAGCCTGGAGCAATTTCCGACATCCTCTAAATATATACTGTAGCCACTCTTTGTCTGCAAGCGGTGGTGGATGACAACCGGCGACGGAGACTTATCCCTCTCCGGAAGTCCCCAGGCTGACATATCGAGCTCGATGAGTATGGACGGGATGGATGGCCTTCGCGCTGTTCCGTCCGTCCTGGAAAAATCTTGGAAGTCCCACCGTCCTTGGCAGTCCGACGGGACCATTGTTATCACTGCAGACGCTTCATGATCATAAATCTGGATCTACATAATGCAGTACATGTGTTGACGAGACAAATTAGTCTGAGCAAAACAGTTAAGTAAGAGTGACAAGAATCAGTGTTGGCGAGGACAATAAGGCTGAGCATAGGATAAACGAAAAATCCACGCTCGTGCGCACTGGTGGCTCTGCTTGAGCATATACTGGTTTTGTCCCGACGTTGCATGGATCGTCGGTTTCGTTTATCTCCACTCGCTTAGCTAGCGCCATCTATGTGTTTCCGAAATTATCGTGGTGAAACTTACAACACCTGGCCCTGTTGGGCATTAGATTGGTGGAGGTAATAGATCTCCTAGTAACAGCGGGTCGAGACTTAGCCCGAGTCATAGTACCAGCCATAGCCTATGAATGTATCCCCACAAGGCCAATGGCGAAGTGCATGGCCATACCATTAGGGTTACTTTTACTTTAATTTTAGGTACAATATTCATATGGTCAAAACTGACCGGATCATGAGACACTGATTTGGACCCTGTGCGCAACCGTCCATGTTTCTCCAGTTTTCCATCATAGATTGGCTTATCTGAGATGTGTAAAACTACTGTATCAATTTCAGCTCTATTCAGACTCGTCGTCCCTGTTTAGATGTTACTTTACACAACGCCTAACCCTAAGCCTTACGGTCACGTTATCTGCACACCAAATTGGCTCAATCAGGTACGACATACCTGAACGTTCCATTTGGTTCTAGGGGTAGCTGGGGTTGGAGACCCCCGGAATTTGCAGCATCCTCGAGGCATGGTCTAAGATTGCAACGACCCGGTTAGTGTTGTACAAATCAAGCAGCGCTCCACCGTTTCCTTATCGCTAGATGTACGTTATAGCCTACAAACCGTCTAGTCTGATTTCTCATTGCAGGTCGTTGTGGGCACAATTCGAAACCTCTCGAGGCTATCTATGAGGAGAGTGGTGACGAATGGTGTATTTATGTGCTCAACGTGCGATGGCGATACGTAGTTTAGAAATACAGAAGGGGCGCTCTCAGATCACATAGCGAACCAACAGCTGGATCAAGATATCGAAATCACAACTTCGACAGATACTGAAGCAACATAAATTCATGTTGACGTAGTGGAGGACTTTTGCCCAAGATCACGTGATTGGTTACCATATCTGCGAGTTTCTCCATCTCACTTCTCTCAATCTTTGTACATATACGCGAGATAACTAACGTGCTTCAACCGCTACGAATACGTGTCTACAATCCACGTCTCAATCAAAGCAACAATTAAAATTATACCACCGTCGCATCCCACCCTCTTTCCCATCCCTCCGCTGCCAATACCACCGCCGAACACCATTTCAGAAGCAGCCGGTGATACAGGCCTCTAGAGGTAAGAAGTAAGATATTATCAGGTCAGTTAATATATACTACACCATTTTACATACGGTATCATGCAGAATGTTCTAGTCCATTCACGGAGGCGGTTCCTCCGCGGAGTACCTAGTCAGTTCACGGAGGCCCACCTTCCGTGAACGAACCGTCCATTCACGGAGTCCGTACCTCACCTCCGTGAACTAACTAGTTCGTTCGCGGAGTTAGTCAAAAATTACAAATACTCTGCTCTGCACGTATGTATGTGCATGCACTGGCATGTACTCAATTGCGCTGCGCTGAACGTACATGATTGACGAATGTACCCAATTGCGCTGCGTTGAACGTATGCGGTTGATGAATGTACTTAATTGCGCTGCATTGAACGTTGTTGTTGTTGTTGTAATCATATTGCATTCGCCCGCTGGCGGCCATGGCATATATCCCGTACATATTTCCTCCCCGCTTCTTCCGTAACATAAAGAACCAAAAGCAAAGTCGCGAATCCTCTTCCCCCTTAACAAAAGAAACCGCCACCAACAAACATCAAACTTTCACACCCCCCCATCACTCGACTCCTCATGATCTGAGTTCTCCGCCTCCTCCACCACTCTGCTAATTCTACCAACATCCGTATGGAAAAGAAAATCCAACAGTGCCTTCAAACATTTTTCATCTGCAAACACAAGAGACATCGGCAAACTAATCTTCGGCTTCCCCATCACTTTCATAACACTCTCATACCCATCTTACCCCTCTTGGCTGTCATCCCAAAGCTGCTTCTGTTCTTGTTTCCATCTTTTACACCACTTAAAAAGGTGGTCTCTCGTTTGATATTCATGCCCGCACCACCAGCACTTCATATCTCTTCTTGTCCCGATCCGTTGTAGGTATTTCCCCAAAAGAGCATGCCCTGTCTTAAGTTGATAAAACCTCACCACAATCGGTTTTTTGGATTCCATCACCGCACTGTTACCCCCCCTCTTCACCAAATCATACTGGTAACTGTGCTTTGACTTCTTCCCCTTCTCTTTTATCTTTTCCTTTCCTTTCTCCCATTTCAGCTCCGTTAACTTTCTGCTCATATGGGAGAAATATACATAATCCAAATGTTCTGGCAGCATTTGTGTTTCGACTTTTCTGCCGCACCACTCATACGCCGCTCTCGTTGCTTGTTGGTCCGCTTTTTCATTGCCTTTCAAGCCCTTATCTGCCGGTACCCACCGGTACTCCACCTGAACGTTTCTTTCCAGGAATTCGCTTTCCCAATTAATCGTGCGCAACGCCTGTGCCTGTCGTGGTTCTGGCGTATCTGACTGTATTCTTCGTAAGGTCGCTTGGGAGTCCGTAAAAACCGACACTCTCCTCACTCCTTTCTTTCTGCAAATCTCATCCGCAATTTTCACTGCTTCTTACATTGCATACATTTCCGCGTCAAAGGCTTCTTTTCGTTGGCCGAAGTGTACCCTTTTCTTATTCCATCCCCCTTCCTTCCATACCACTGAACACCCGACCCACTCATCTTCTTTTCTTGCTCCATCCGTCCAAAGAACTAAGCCCTCCCTTTCTTTAACCGCCTCCTCCAAAGCCTTTTCTTCTTCCAGAATAATCACTTTGCCTCTCAGGCTCTTTCAAACTTCCGGTAACATTGTCTGCTCATACCGCCTTTTTTCAAAATGCCTATCCTCCGGGATCAACTCATCAATCCGCACCACGCTCCGGACCACGTTTCCATCTATTCCCAACATTCTCCTTCCACCATCAGCATCGGGCATCATCATTTGTCTCATCTTATAACGTCTAAATCGATTATTAAGAAGAGGTTCTGCCGGTTGAAGTCCAGCATCATTCATTGGAGCTGCTTGTTGTGTCGTCCTAAAGCATCTGGTTACCCTTCTGCCTTGCTCATTCAACAACTTCTGTACCTACTGTGCTCTATCTTTCTGTCCTCGCCACCACAGCTCAGATCCATACAACACCACAGCCTGAACTGCCGCAACTGGAATTCTTTGACATGCTCCCGGGCTTAGTCCTTTATTATTCATTAAGGACCTCACCCTATTCTGTGCTGTTCGGGCTTTCGCCAAAGTCTTCTTCGTATGATCTTTCAGGGTAAGAACATCATCGAGCCATACCCTGAACCATCTCGTCGCTTCTTTATAATACTGACCCTCCTGATTTCCGACCCTTATTCTGGCCTTCGTCTTTGGTTCCCTATTACCTCTCCTTGGAGAAAATAATATTGCTTCTGTTTTTTCAATATCAAATTGACAGGCATTTTCCTTTGCCCATTTCTGTGCTCCCGCGGCGCATCTCTCCAATCGTTGTGTGCATTCCCCTACAACCGGCCGTTCTACCACCCACTCCACATCATCGACAAAAGATATCCCTTTGCTTTCGCACTGCTCTTCTTCTTTTTCAACATCACTGATCAACCCCGAAAGGTATGTAACGAAAAGTACCGGAGACACTGGCGACCCCTGCGGAATTCCAGTTTCCACATCCATGCTGTCCCCTTCCTTTCCATCTATCGACAAAATCACTTTTCTTTCGTTCATAACATTTTCCACTCATCTCACCAGATCGGCTTCAAATCCGATTTCCTCCATTCTCTTAAACAAGTTTCTTTTTGCCACATGTGCAAAAGCTCCCTTGACGTCCATTAACAACACCGCTGCAGTATTCCCCCTCTCCCATGCCTCTTCAACTCTCTTCATCAACCTTCCCACTGCATCAATTGCTGATCTTCTCTTTCTGCATCCAAACTGTCCATTGTGAAGTAGCCTCCTCCGCTCACACTGCTCTGCTATTGCGTTGGCTGCCACTTTCTCAACAACTTTTCTTAATCAATTCAACAACGTAATCACCCTATATGCTTTGACGACTCCGTAGTCTGGCTTATTCGGCTTCGGAATCACCACCTCCTTTGCCTGCTTTCTAACTCGAGCGTGAATCCCTCACCTGAACGACGGTTTGACAATTTCGATTATTCTCTTTGAATCCCATTCCCACAACAATCAAATCGCCATAAATCCCAGTCTATCCGGACCAGGTGCCTTCATAACGGACTGATCACATAACTCCTCCCGAATCTCATTCTTAGTAATCTTCTTCCCCATCTCCCCTCCCTGCACTTTGGTCTTCTTCTGCACGTCCTTCAGAGGTTTTGGAAATGCTTTCTCTTTTATCAACTCTGTCTTTATTTCCCAGGATTCCGTCACTTCCCCTTCCCTGGACATCAAGGTTTTCGTCGTTTGTTGACCTCCCGGCTGCATATATCTCAATGCCTGCCAAACTCGATCCTTCGTGGCCGATTGCAAAAAATCCTGCTACATCTTCTTTTTGGATTGTCGAATAATTCTCCGGAGGTTACTCCACTGGGCCTTTACCAGCCTCTGCGTCGCTTCCCCTCTCTTTCTCGCTCTCTTTATCGAGCCCAAAATTTTTCTATTTTCTGTAATCTCCTTTGTCCACCACCTCTTAGATCTGCAACAAACTTTTATCTTCTTGCAGGACTTATTGAGGTGATTAACAAAATTCCGCTGTATCCACTCAGCTTCCTTTTGTAGTTCGTCTCCACTGTTTTATTCATTCAGAATCGGTTTTTTGTTTTGTTTTAATCATACTGTATTCACTCTAATTATAGTATGACAGGACCAGAATAACCCCCTACGCCTCCGGGCGAGCCGGCTAGATGGCGGAGCTCCCCCCCCGCTACCCTTCTTCCCTGTTGACAAATGAAAGGTAAAATGAGAGAAAGACAAAAGGAAAGAAAGAAAGGAAGAGCGAAAGGTCTACCCCCGTTACCGCCCCCGCTGCTCCCGAGCCCTGAGCCCGCTTCCTACTGTTACTTCACTCTGCGCGGAATCTTCCTGACTTCAGGGGATGCCAGGAAGTCTATCAGCGCTTGGTCGCACTCTGCAATGGGAAACAGCTAAGATATCTGCACATGTCCATATCTGCCCGCGTTCCAGCCCGTCGCCTTCCCCACCCCCTCCCACAGTTCTTTCTGGTGATCTTTCCACCGGCTGCAGTGGCGGAAGAGGTGCTCCCGCGTCTGGGACACTGTCCCTCCACACCACCAGCACTTGTCGTCATGTCGGTGGCCGAATCGTTTCAGGTAAACTGCAGTTGACGCGTTCCCAGACTTCAGTCGGTAGAACCTAGCGGCCAGCGACTATACCCTTGTCATCGGGATAGGTCTCTTGGTCCCTGCCTTGCCCATGAATCTGTAGCTGAAGTGCTTGCTGCACCTGTCAGCCTCCCACTGCGCCTTGGCTGCAGATCTGCTTTCGGAGATTCGTCTAGCCCTATTCGAGGCCGAGGTGTACGGTCTTCTATAACTCTGCTTCCACTCACGTCTCGGGCTAAGTTCGCCTGACAGTCTGCCTCTTCATTTCCGGGGATGCCTCAGTGTCCTGGGACCCAGTGGATCTCGGTTGCAATGCAGTGCGCGAGGAGATTCCACGATCTTGTGTTGATCCGCCTCGCCAGTCGCTGCGCAGAGCCCGGCTCCAGTTGTGCCGCTTGTCGGATTGCAGCCGGTGAGTCGCTGAAGACCGCCACCGTCTTCACTCCACGCTCCTGCAATGCCTCTCTCTTCTTGATCGCCATGTCGAGCCCGAGTCCGATCGCCCACAGTTCGGGTTCGAAGACATCCATACGTCCAGTGCCCAGACAGCTGCGGCGAGACCTCCAGTGATTTCCGTGTTTGCACACTGCTGCGGCTCCCACTCAGCCATCTTGTGAGCGCGATCCATCTGTCCACCACATCCAGACCCCTGCTCCGACTTTCTCCTCTTTCTCTCTTGCCCAGCGTTGCGCAGCACTCTGCGCTGGGGTGGTGTCGTCCAGTATGGTAGTCCTGACCACTGATTCTTCGACCGGGGGCGGCCAATCTGTGCCTTCGGTTGAACGGCCATGCTCTTGCTCCTCCCTGATTATTTTGCATATCGGTGCACCAGAGGAAGGGTTGTGGTGTAGCTCTTTCAGCTTGCTACTGCATGCGTTTGCTAGTCTCGCTGTAAATCACTGTTGCCTGTAGTCTAAGATCACCGGCGCCGGTGTGAGCCGTGACTCTCTCATTAGTGCGCCCTGCGGAGTCGTCGGCAGCGCGCCCAGGATGGACCTGGCTTGTCAATTTAGGAGGAGTTGGAGGTCGTCTCGACTGCCTACTTCCCTGGGCTCCCACCAGAGCTCGCTCCCATATAGTGCAACCGCTGGGACGCAGGCCACTTGGACGGCCCTTACACTCTCCGGAACAACGCCGTATATCTTGGTCAGGGTTCGGAGTCTAGCTTCTGCTGCCCTGACCTTCGTCATGCACCGGCTGTGCTGCTCCTTAAACGTTAGGTGTGCGTCCATCCAGACGCCTAGCCAGCGTGTCGCCTGTGTGTTAAACCGTATGGTCCCGTTCCCGACTCGTATCTTTGCTGTCAGTTTTGGCCGCAGGTGTTTCCTGTGGCTCCGTCTGCGCGTGAAAAGCGCCACCTCCGTCTTTGCGGTGTTGATGTGTAGCCCTCGTCTACTCGCCCACTCGATGCTCTTTGCTGCGCATCTCTCAAGTATCGTGACGACGTGGTTGACATCGCTGCCAGTGGCCACCCAGCCGAGGTCGTCTACAAAGGATAGCCCTTCGGCTTCTGATAGGTACTCCTCGACCCATTTGATCAGTTCTGAGGTGTAGATTGCGAAGAGGATCGGTGACACAGGTGAGCCCTGCGGGACCCACGCTTCCACTGGGTGTCTTTCCAAGGCGTTGCCCTCGATTATCATCTCCACTGTTCTGTCTGAGAAAACGCTCTCCGTCCATTGTATAAGGTCTCTGTCCATTTGCCTAACCTTCATTAAGTTGACTAGTCTTCCTTTTGCCACACTTGGGAAGGCTGCTTTAATGTCCCTGAGAAGCACGCCTGTTATGTGGCCGTTCTTCCAGGCTGCGTGGGCTCTGTCGGCCATGATGGCCGCTGAATCGATGGCTGCCCGTCCTTTTCTGCTTCCGAATTGTCCATCGCTCAGTAGTCCTCTTCTCTCGGTTTCCTCTGACAGCAGCTCAGCGACTGCTTTTTCAACCACTTTTCCCATGCAGCTTAACAGGGATATGGAGCGATAGGCCTTCAGCTGCATGTAGTCGTCTTTGCCAGGCTTGAGAATCACCACTCCGCTAGCCCGCTTCCATACCGCTGGATGTCTCCCTGTGCGAATGGCGGCCTTCGGCAGCCTCACGATCCTCTCTTTGCCCCAGTTCCAAAGTAGCCGAATGGCGCCGAACGACAGCTTGTCCGGCCCCGGTGCTTTTTTGACCGATTGAGAAAACAGGGCTCCTTCAACTGCTTGCGCTGTGATGCGCGTTTGTGCGCTGCCCGTGGGAGATAGCTCGTAGTACTGGTCGTCGTCATTCGGAGGAAAAGACTCACGCCTTAGCATATCCTCCTTTTCTAGTGATGTGTTTGCTTTCTTGCCTTCTCTGTCTGTTACGGCTTCCACTGTCGTGCCCACCCGAGGGTTCGCGTATGGTGCTGCTCTCCATACCTCGGCCCCCCTCAGGTTCTGCAAGTATTCAGTCCACATTATTCTTTTTGATTGTCGGATCGACTTCTGGAGTTCAGCCTTCCCCCTGGCAGCCTCTCCCGAGTTCCGTCTCCTCCTTTTCTCTCTTCCGACCGCCTGCCTTCTTTTCTTGATGTTGGCGTTCCACCACCTCTTTGACCTGGCACAGATCCTGATTTTCTTTGCCGTGGTGTCGGGAACGCTGCCCATTGTGTCCTGACACCATGCGGCCTCTTGCTCCACCTCGTCTGCCGTCCGCTCTGCATCCAGGTGAGGTCTCTCTTTCGCTAGCTCCGTCCATAGCTTCTCCGCCGCCTCCTCCTCCTCCTCCGTCATTGCAGCTAAATTCCACCCTACTACCCTTTTGTGGTCCGCCTGCACCTGTCGGTCTGCTTCCACCTCTCATTCTATAACCTCGTGGTCGGATCCTGTGGGGTGGTCGTCGGCCAGTATAGACCACTTTGTTATTGGTCGATTTGCCAGCGTCAGGTCGATGACCGACTCGCCCTCATGACCTTCTCTTGTCCAGTGTTGGGTGGCTCTCCCATCATTTCCAATCTCCAGTCCATTTTCGTCAATCACGTCCTCCCAGAACGTAGCATTCCCCTGAACTTGGCATCTTGGTTCTCATCGTGTGCTATCGGGGTTGAGGTCTCCAGCGAGGACAGTGCCACCCCGCCGAATGACTCTCTGCCAGTTCAACTTCCGCGCCGGTCTCTCTCCAGATTGCGCGACTTTTTAATCATAAACGTTGACGATCCTCGTTATAGTCCCCCTCTCCTCCTGAGGTCCGTAGCAATGACATCGTCGTTAGTACCTCTGCTCAAATCCCTCCGCTCATCAAACATCAGGCAGCTATCTCTCCGTATCGCCGTCCAAACTCTTTTTCATTTTCTTATTTCGTATGCCGAATTGCTGATCCCAATACCCTCCATTTCTCTCGGTGGCTCTTGCAAGCACACCACGTCCGCCCTGCGTTTGACTCCCATCTCCAGCGCCACAATGGTCCACTCGTACGACCTTGCGCAATTGTGCTGGATCACTCGAATCATTGGTAGCCAGGGCACCCGCTTCAGTCTCAGTCGCGGTCGTAGTCGCGATCTCAGCCTCAGTCATCATGACCTCCCTCGCCTCCCCCGTTGCCTTCTCTTCCTCCGCATCAGCCTTCTCCTCCCTTTCGCCATCTGCTGCCCCACCTCCCTTCCACCATCTGCTGCCCCTTTTCCCCTGGGTCTGTGAACACGCACCACTCTATTCGTCCCCGTAGCCGTGTGCGTAGTTTCGTTCTTGGGAGCCGTTCTGCTGTTCCCGTCTTTCTGCTCTGCGGTCCCGCTCTGAAGGCTTCGCTCCTCTTCGCGCACCTGCTACTGAACGCAATATGATTTCCTCTGCAATTGGGGCACCTCTCCAGCGTGTGGCCGCAGAGTGATCCCTGCTTTGCTGTACACCCCACTACATTGCACTTGTGGTTGCTTGTCCGGTGATTGCCTGAGCAGTAGCCACACTTCGGCTTGTTGCCGCACTTGTTCTCTATGTGGCCCCATCCCCAGCAGAGCTCACACCTACTGTCAGGACCTGCATTCGTGAAGGCCTCGACTTGCTACCATACTCCCGCCGCCTTGATGCCTTTCTTGATTAAGCTCTGTGCAACCTTGTTTCTCTTTACGACGAAGGCTACTGATGACGCGGCGATTTCTCCGTTCTGCCTCCTCTCTCTGATGGTGCGGGGGTTCGCCAGCCATCGTACCTGGGCGGGGATTGCTATGCCCTTGTTCTCCGCTTCAAATCCCTCTCGCATCATCTGCAGGCCAACTGTGCCTTTTCCCATGTACCGCACGAGGGGTACTGCATGGATCTTTACCATTTCCCAGGTCTCGGTTTCTTCGACATCTACGACTGCTCTGTCGACAGTCCTCGCTGCCGTGATGATGACGTCGCAGTGCCGCATAGCCATCTCCGCTGTCGCATTCTGGTGGGTGATTGCCATGATCGCACCCATCGCATTCCTCCTTGCGTTCATTATCCTAATGTGGGCCGGCGCCTGCTGGTGGAAGAGCGCTCTGTTGATTGCTGACACAATTTCCTGGTCCATCATGTTGGGGAGTGGCACACTCTCGTCTCTCCTTAGGATTAGGCGTCTGTCTGCCATCCTCGAGCCTCTAGTTGGGATCGGGGCTGGGCTGGCCGGCTTCTTTTGGTTTCGTGGTGGGACCGTCTCCCATCGTCTGGTCGGTGTCGGCGCTGCTAACGTCGCCCCATTCGGCGCCAATGTGGTACTCGGTGTCCGTGTCGGCGCTGGGCTCGGTGCTGGTGCTGGTTTAGGCTTTGGGGTTGGGTCCGGTTTTTGTATCGGCATTGGCACTGATTTGAGCTGCCTTCCAGGCTGCAGCTGTTGGCGCTTCTCCGGCTCCTCTGGTTCGCCTGTCTGGGTCAGGTCTGGGTGTATTGAGGCCTCCAGGTCGACGCCCTCGGAGTCCGCTTCCCTCTCCTCTTTCTGGTCCCGTTCTGTAGATGCCACCACTCTTGCAACCATGTCTGTGATGCCCTCGGCCCCCAGCAGGTCATCGTGGTGGTACATGTCTCGCGTTTTCTCTTTTTCCTCCAACCACGATTTCATCCCTCCGCACTGCGCCTCCTGCAGCGCAGTGTGCGTCTCCAGCATGTTTGCCATCTTTGCGAAGGTTCGGTGTAGCTGTGCTAGTTCGCGGGCTTGCTGTTTAGCCGCGCGCTCCATGCGGCTCCTCCAGTCCACGAGGGCCAGGCGGCCGCCGGGACCTCACTCCTTCTTCTCCTCTTTCCGTTCTCGTTTCTCTCCATCGGCTCAAGTGTGTCTTCGCCTGCTGTCTCCGCGGCGCTTGGTGTCACTGCCGTCGTCATCTGGATCGCCATATCCATAGGCGTATCTCTCCTCCCGTGCGCCACTCCTCCCGTGTCCAGGCCGCTCCACTCGCTCCCTCTGACATTGGTCCTCACTTTTGTGAAGCACGCCTCTTCCAGGGTAGTCCTCGTCGTCGCTTGCTCGTTTTTCGACGCGTCGGGTCAGTCGTGTTTTTGCCAAGACTTCGGGTGAAAACCATTCAGTTGTGTGGATCCTCGTGCGCAACCTCCTCCGGCCTTCTTGGCGGTGCTGGGACAGTCGCTCCGTGGTCATTTCGATGTCCAGAATCAATTGCCGCCATCCATTTTTTAATTGTTATCGTTGTTGTAGACTTATCACGCTGTTTCTTTTCCGCCAAGACATTTGGTTGCATCTAATCGATTCACAGTCGGTCTCGACCGGTACCTTTCCTCCCATTGTTTTTTACCTTTTTTGTAATTTTCTTTTTCCCTCTCTTCCTGGAGCCTGTCGATATCCCACACGTAACTTTTCTCGACACTTTGTACCCTTCCCTTTCGTGCCTTCATAACTGGGCACGCACCACCGCGTGATCCGAAGTAGTCGTCAAATCTGTAGATATCTCTAAACCCTCAGCCATCTCTGCTTTCTTTAAAAAGAAATCTATAAGTGAAGTCGAAACTTCACCGTTCCTTGTACACACATGGGTTACTTCCGCATCTGTAACCTCTGTTAATTCATTCTCATCCATAAGACTTGTAAGAAAACCTTCATCTTTTTTTGGTTAGCACTGCTGGTCCCATCTATTACTGTGAGCATTCCAATCTCCTCCCAGGAGAATCTTCTTTGCCCCCATAATCTCGATGCATCTTGCTGTCTGTGCCGGTCTGCCATGACTTCTCACTCCTCCTACTTGTCGCAGCTGATCGTACACATTCACCAATCTCATCGTTTTTCCCAAAGGATATTTTATATCAAACACTTGTACATCTCCATCTCCCCCCATCTCTACCTCTGAAAACTCCAAGTGTGTATCTCTCTTTCTCGCGGTCATTGTTCTTCCTCCTCTAACCAGCCTATACCCTGGGTGACTGATGCAGTATCCTTTCCTTTCCACTACCGGTTCTTGTAACATCACCACATTAGCCCTCCAAACAATTCCTTCTTCCAACGCAATTGTCGTCGCCTCATACCTCCTTCCGCAATTATGCATAATGTACGTCACCATTGCTTCATGGCGGTTTCTAGGCTGCCTGCGTCAGAGCTTTGCCTGGTTGTCTCCTGGGTCGAAACCAATTGTACCTCCGGCTCTTTCTCAACTTGTTCTTCAATATCCTTCTTCTTTGCCTCGGCCGTGGATGGTTCCCAATCCTCCATTCCTTGCGGAGTATTCTTTCGATCTGTCGTCACATTCCAGCATTCCCCTCCCCTGTCCTTCCAGGTACGCCTCTCTTCTCTTGCTTTCTTTATGGCTTCCTGTTGTTTGATGTAAACATTGGCCTTTGCAATATGATTCCCCTTGTAGTTGACGCACTTGTCAACAATATGGGTGCAGTTCTTTCCGGCATTCGCTTTGCAACCTACCACATTGCACTTATGATCCTTCGTCAAATGCTGTCCCGCACACAACATGCAAGCCGGCATCTTCAAAGCTCCACACTTCGCCTCAACATGTCCCCATGTGATGCACACTCTGCAAAACAAATCCGGACCGGCTGTCATAAACCTCTCCACATCAAACTTAACCCCTGCCACCCTCAAACCCCCCTTCAAAACGTTTTCAACCATTTTACTCCCCTTGACTGCAAACACAACCGATGATGCCTGTTTTCCCTCTGCCTTCTTCGTCTGCACATCTTTCGGTGCTCCAATCCAGCTAATAGCGAGGGGTGACACCACCCCCTCGTTCTCAGCCTGCAATTCCTGCCTCAACTTCTCCAGTCCTCCTCCAGTCTTCTTTCCCGAGTACCTGTCAAAGTTACCGCCATGCATTTTCACTCTCTCCCAGAGCTCATTCGTTTCGATATCCACAATTCCTGTGTCCACCTTCCTTGCCGCCTTGATCACAATTTCCCTGCGCCTAATCAGCATCTCAGCCGTTGCTCCAGGGGTCGTAATCGTTGTCAAGCATGCTCGAGTGTTCTTCGTTACTTTCTGAATGTGCACAAAATATGGAACCTTCGCCTCAACAAGTGCTCTATTCACTTCTGAAGAAATATCCAAATCCTTCTTCTGTGTTAGAGGGAGCCCTTTGTCCTTTTTAAACGTTACTCTCCTTTTCTCCATCGAATTCTGTCCTGGGGGGACCGGCTTCATCTCCTCTTTCCTCTTATCACCTCTCTTCACCTCCTGAAACCCATCCCCCTTCTTCTTTTGTTCCCCTTGATGTTGCTGTTGCTGTCTCGCCTGAGGTTGTTTCTTCTGTGGAGGAGGTGCCGCCGCCCTCTGTGCCCACGTATCCTTCTTCTTCTCTTCTGCCTTTTTTGTATCCGGCTTCTTAACCTCCGGCTTCTTCCCCCCTGCCTGTCACGGCGCAGATTGGTATAAAGAATACTTAGGGATAAGGAAGGGAGATTCCTGGTGGTGTCAAAGGAATTGTGTTACGGAAAGGCGGAGACGTTGGAAGACGCGGAGGAAGCGGTAAGAAGGT
>Ga0307514_10000932_pt1 | contig 44472 bp, 40 predicted proteins | sample 16_EM_MG_FD_203088 | JGI IMG/M metagenome (GOLD analysis project Ga0307514, IMG submission 203088) | Populus trichocarpa ectomycorrhiza microbial communities from riparian zone in the Pacific Northwest, United States - 16_EM | ecosystem: Host-associated > Plants > Roots > Unclassified | place...
CTCCATGCGCACCGGGCTCATAACCTGTTGGAGAGTATTACCGCTAGGACAAAACGTGATCACTGGGTGCCAGGTTTGCCTAGACACCGATGGTATACTGTGCACCAACAGTTCAGTTGACTCTGTTGTTTTGCTGCCCACCCTTGAAAGGGTCTAGCCCCTTGATAGATACCGGTAGTTGAGGATCATTTACTCTTTACACGAAAGGGTAATATGCTTGATTGGGTATTCTGAGAAAACTAAAGGGAAGAGCAGTAGCTTAGCCGACACTACCCGTAACCTGGTGGTACACCAATATTGGGAGTCATCCTAGCACCCATTCCTTTACCAACATCTACATCTTACAAGTTGCTTGTGGATGGGTCATACCAGCCAGGCTATCCCCATAAGCTGGTCGACTGATCAAAACCTGGCTCCGGAAGCTCTCCACCAAGCCTCAGCGCATCGTAATATTGTCCTTCCGCAAAGAATTCCAAGTTACTTGGTAAATATATCGTACTGTCATGCCCATCCCTGCCTATATGAACAACATACTTAAGTAAGTATTCTTGCCCCTTCGGCAGAACAATCTACCTACCACACCTTCGGTATTTGGTAGGTATCACCTCTCTTATTGCATCAACCACCTATGTAACCTCAAACAGGGATGTTACCTGTTACCCTCAGAAAGTAATATCCCAGAGATACAGAGGGGAAGCGCTAATCAGGAACAGGAACTGAGAGTTGCTGGTGGGGAAAGAGCAGCCGCGTCAAGGGGCGTGCCCACAACGCATATGAAGACTAGGATGATTACTACTAGGCAACGGCCCCCACCTGGAGCAAGCAGATCTATATACCGGTACCAGTACCTGGAGCATGCCTACAGATCTATCCCGGGCACTTCCCACCAATTACTTACAGTGCCCGCTCTTCCAGAAAAATAAACAGAACCTTTCCAAGTCGCCAACTGAGATAGTAAACAAGAATTAATTAATATATGGTTAATATAAATTTAATGTGCTATGTTTGGCCACCCCCGAGCCTCCTGCTTGTTAATGAGAATATACAGTATATATTGTGTATATACTGCACCGCTCGCTCGATTTCCAAATTGAAACAATGAGTGGATCATTGGTATGGATGGTAACACGTAGAGTACCGGTAGAGTACAGGTTGGTACGTATACTACCGATGCATGAGACCACTGGGGGGTATATGTAGACCCCTAATTTGCAATATCCATACGTATACGGGAGGAGGTTGAATCGTGCAGTGGGAGGTATATCGTAGACTAGGAGTCTGCCCAAATAGATTGTAGAGTAGCAGTGTTGGCCCCAGATGCATGCCAGTTGCGTGCAAGGACATCCTCGCCCCAATGTGGATCTGCACATGGTCATTCCTTGCCGCCTATCAGTAAATTTCTATCGCAACCAGAAAAATTCGTACTTTTTATTGGTATATTTTCGGCAACAAAATCCCACAAATAATATTACTAATCTTTTAGACAGTTGCACATTGTCATAGAGGGGTCCCCCGCCCATTCTCGGTACAATTAGGAATATTTAGTATTTGAGTGAGAAAAGGCCTGGAGGATCTGACGAAAGTCCAAGTTGCCCAACTCTTATTTCAACATATCTCTCTCAGATGCAGAGAAGAGACCAGGCTTTATGATGGAAGCATTCGTATCTACAGCGATTCTGGCTAACAGGATGTTGGCAACAACCCAGTAAGAGTTTGAATCTTGAATATTAAGGACAAAGTGTATGATGCAATACTGCAGTGTCTTGATATCGAAGGCTAACGCAGATTTCACCAAAGTCAATATTAGTGATTTGGTTCCCTACACCATCGGTCCTATACTGTCCAGTGCCAAACACCACAATATACTTTACGAAGAGAGAAAGAGATCGTCACTGCAGACTCTGAGACAAGGAGCAAGGAAGAATTCGTGCTCATTATAGATCATTTCTTATGAGGCGATGAAGCAGTGCTTGCTCTTGATGAAGGGGTATGAGAGATAGTAATGGAGATGGCAAGGTATATGGTTTTGTTAAATTGGAGAAAGTTGGCGAATGCTCAGCTACGATAGGATATCTTTTCAGACAACACGGAAGATAGATAGACTATTTGAAGGAAGGAAGCAAGAGAAAGAGCGGTGGATGAAGGACGGACTATTCTGTTCCAGTGAATTGCATATCCGCCGCATTGAGCATTGGAGGTATTGTGAAGGCGGATAGATAGGATATTTTACAGTCAGTGTACTTGTATTTCTATGAGTGCCCACGGCTACGATATAGATCGAGGACCACAATACCATCACTGAATGGCTAATACACTATCGGTGAGATGCACACGCACCCTAGCATACCTCTTATATAACGGCATACTTGACCATGAACTCTCATAACTCTAATCTCAGGGTAACGAAACTCCCACAATGATATGAACCACTCCCCAAATGATCGTAGTCTACCTAGGTCATAAATAGTCGTTTCAATACCTCCAAAAGCAAAGCGAGTCAAGATCCGGTAGATTGGTGTTGATGAGGCCCAACTTCCATTTTGCGGTACTATTTATCTCGCTAGGCTCAGAGAGGTGGGGATGATTTATAAGAACATGACTAGCTACCTAGATATCGAAAATTCGCAGCGCCCTGCAAAAGACAAATACAGCTTCTTGTAAACCCTCAAACATTTTTGCTGTATGAGAAACTCCAGCTGAGATTGCACCAGTGAATTCAGGGTAATAGCCATTTTCAGGGTAACACGAAATAACTCACGCCCGTATATGTATAAGCTTTGAGGGCGGGAGTCTCTACTGGTAATTGGGCTCTGTAAGGACACTCCCAAGCTATCCAGCTATTTATCCCACTATGGAATATCCGTGGTGGTCGCGGTTGTTATTTTTTTGTGGAAGACATACAAGACACTCAACCAGAGTATTATACGACATAATTGGTCTGTGTCGTGCCATTTTTTTGGCCTTTGTGACTTTCGAGGCGCCAGCAGTAACGAAATAATTCTCCAGTAAGTATAGTCAACCTAGATTATCGCTGGTAGTAGAGGGGTTTGTGTGTATAAAAAATAAAAATGAGGGGGGAAGGGAGGGTTGTAAAAAATATGTATATACAGTATATATATAGGGGTTATTTATTCAATTAGTGCGCGCCCAGGTTAGCCCAGGTCAGCAGCGCGCGCGCATCCCCCGGCATGGTATGTATTATCTTATAAAATATATGCGATTAAGAGCGAGAGAGGGGGCCCTTAGTTTTCAATATATATATTATATATTTATTTTTGGGGCTGTATCCCTTTCCTACGTGGACACTTGAAACCCCATAGAAAGTTAACCACCACCCTAAACCCACAGTGTAAATCATAACACAGTTGATTGACCGGAGGCTTTTATTCCCCTTTCCCGTACTTCTGCTTTTTGATGGACTGACCATCTAGCACCCCACTACCCCCATCCCCACCGCCACCTAGAGTCTTGCTAGCTGACTAGTCTTGTGCGAACCTTCACCCCTTCGATATCCCTGCCTTGCGGAATCCCATCAGTTCGCCACAAAGGGGACGATCCCATTCCTAACAGAGTCAAATCATAGTTCAACATTGCCCTCCCCTAGAACACTCCTTCATCCAAGAACCCCAAATCCAGCCGTCAATGACCGGAATTTCGCGAAGAAGGTGTCCATCTCGGCTTACAAGCGTTAGTCTGGTTACACAAATATCTGAATGACTGGCGCAAAGTTCAGGGTAACAGGACCACGTATCATGCAACTGTCTTTGGATTAACTATCTTCGTGGCAGCAGAAATAGAGAAGGTTAACATTCTGATTCGCTCCTGAAACTTGATCTATTACGTACTGATATTGCACCACTTCCCAGGCGGCCTGCAACTGCCTTTTCCAAGAAAATGAGAGATATATTAGTGTTCCTTTGGCTAAAGCTTGATAAGTGATTTTCTTATTAGTAACTCGCTCGAGGTTAGGATACGGCTGCAAGGCTCACTGTCACGTCCTGGCCTGACCTACGTAATCCTTAGAATTTCAGGCCAGGGCCCTGGAGTAGAAATTAGGCCAAGTGCGGCAATCGCCGCTTCGGTATTTACCCTCTCAAAAAGGTCCCTGGACTGGTACCTAGGGGGGGAGGTTTGTAATGCATACAACGCATAGGAAGTCTTGTGGGAATACAATACCACCACAACTACAATTTGTAGGTCTGTACCTCTCAAATTCAACTTTTTGACGTACCCCTACCACACCGCTTTACTTGCTACGAAGAACGCTCCAATTGGTCTTTCTCAATGAGCTTTCACTCCACGCTGGCCCCCCCGTCTCACCGCCTAGATTGCTGAACTTATCGGCGATAGCTTGTGCCTCGCCCTGCCTGAGCTGAACATGTCATGGTAACGCTAGATAGGATAAATTACTTCCACAGCCAGTTACACATCTGGCTGTCGGGTGCATGGCAAAGGATAGTCAGCTGGACAATAAATAGTCTTAGAACTATCTCCTCATAATGCTTCTTCAAGTTACCCTCACCTTGTATAAACTCTCCATCCTTGCAGCTGTCTTTTTATCCCCCATGTCACCACCTTTCACTAACCGAATCCTTGTCACACACCGTATATTACAAAAACTTACATATTTTTCCCAACATCTGCCACTATTTTCTTAGTCATGTTTCTTAGGCTCGGGAGGCAGGGCGTTTAAGCAGCATGTTGTCCCGTGTGTAAGCCCAATCCTTTAAAGGTGCGGGAGCCTCATAGCCTAAAGATCCCTTCAGGGGAAAGGCGTATACAGGTAAACCCCGCTATAAGGAAGTGCAGAAATCCGGCCCATTTCTTCACTATAGCGAGGTTTCCTTATAGCGAGTAGTCACATGATGAATAAGCGGGGTGAGAAAAGGGTGGAATCTTCTGTCCCACCGACAGCTCACTATCCACCATACTACCCCACTCCAAGTTGCTTGCGTAGCTTTGGGCTATCGTTTAGTAATTGGGCCAACGTCAAATCCACCCGGGTCGACTTCAACACAACCCCTAGATCCCAAGGTACACACCCCTCCATTGCCTTAATCGGAGCTGTAATTTGTCTGTCGGTCAGTTTGTACTTGTATCTACCTATCACGTCAATCTACCTGTCTGCAAGACCTTATATTTTACTTTCAATCACTTTCAGTTTTCTCACTTCCAGCTGTACCCGGGTCTTCTCCTGAGATTAATATTCCTGATCTTATAAAATCTCTTTCGCATATTCAACGATCTCTCACTCAGCATCTAGCTAGATGCAATCCCAGCTTGATAGTTGGCTTCAGCGCTCAGCTTAGTTTAGTTGCACTCTTATATCTTGCTACACCCTGTCGCAAATTTCATTATATCAAGTATTTTTTACCTGTAGCTAAATTAATAAACCGCACAAGGTACTTCACTTTCACTATAGCCCTCTTTTCACTATAGCGAGGGCGAAATAGCTGTGTGCAGAAACAATCCGTGGCGGGGCTTCCGTATAGCCGTATGTGTCGAGATTCCTTATAGCAAGGTTTGCCTGTAGACTCAGAAAAAAAAAAAACTTTCTATAGCCACATATCCTATGGCGTTATTTCAACCTTGCCCTCGAATGAACTCTCAGGGTAGGGTTAATCTTCACCCTTGTAGGAGTAATCGTCTAAACGCATACCCCATCCTTTCTTGCCCCACATTCTCGCATAGCTTCCACGGAACGTCTTCCCCGGCATGACCAACCTCCCAGACATCAGCCACAGGCATGCTCGGCAATGGAGTGAGTTTAGTGCGGATATATTCGGGGCCAAGACGGTATGGCTGGCCTGTACCGGTAGATCTTTTGCTATGTAAATATTGCGAGTCAGAGCATGACATCTGGCGTCAGGCGTGACTCCGCAAAATCTGAATTGAAAATGAGTAGAAAAAACAGCATGGAAATACCGATAGTTTGATTGATACCACCTACACCAAAAGTGAGATTCCGGGTGCTTAGGTAGGTTACAATCCACTCTGCAAATTTTGTTGCTGAACCACCCAGCAAAGAAAGTCAGATTGCCTCCTCATCTGAGTTACAAATTCCAGGGACATCTTTGTTCCGTATCCAAAAACAAGGGTAGATGTCTCATCATCATCCCCCATCGTCCCTCATCCCAAATAAGTATTGATACCGCGCCTGGGCTTGCCCGCCGTTTCCCCTATCCATTGGTGGTTCGGCTCGGAAACACCATCGGCTCCCATTGCTACCTACCCCCCTCCACGAATGAAGGTATGGCTACATGGGTCGGGCAGGTACCGGTGATTTGGTAAGCCGTGATGGTTTCTCGTACATTGTTGTTAGAATTCTCAGTGTGAAAGTTACAGTGAGAGGCGATATCCTGGTCCGCAAAACACCGTTTGGCAATTTGGACAGCTACGCAATGTCGCCGAATAGGTAATGAGCCAGCTGTAAGCTGCAGCATGCACCGCAGTAATTTATCGCTGTCCCGAGTACAGTACTTTTCGGCGGTATGAGTAGGTAGAGTAGTTCTGACTCCATCCACCTGAGCATGCGCGGTTTCGAGTTGAGTTAGCAGTCCGTGTGTTTAAGGAGATGTCGCAAAACATGTTCGCTTTTTTCCGCGGACTGATGAGTTGGCGTGCTCCCACTTTCAACCATAATCACTCACTCGGACCCTAGATATTGCTATTATCTAACAGAAATTAATGGAGTGCAAACGGTGCAAACTTGTACCAATAGTGGTGCTGCATGGGCATATCAGTTACCATAACTCCGCTTCGCATAGAAATATCAGCTGGTTAAGTAGATTATTAGGCTTCTAGTTATGCTGGGCACTACAGTGTATATACTTAGTTACTGTAGTTTTTGCCTTTATCTGGTGCTATATCCTATGTCACAGGAAAGACCCCAGGTCGTTGTGAATCAATTGTATGAGTACATGGCCAATTCTAGGAGCTACCCACTATATGAAATATTCCCATCCCGCAAAAAAGCCAAAAATAGGTTCCACTCTATATTTTTGCTGACTGACCCATTATATATTACACAAACAAAATGTATCCTTTTTAGCTACCCGCCCTGCAAAATAAAAACACAGCAAAACACCCTCGCGCCAACCGCCTCATAGCCTTAGGCGTACGGAGTATAGACCTCATAAAAAAAAAGAAAAAAAAAAGAAAAAAAAAACCTCGCGCCAAGCACACTCCGTTGTGCGAAAGAAAATGGGTATATTATTTACATATGAAATGGCATCAACAAGATTGGAAGATATAAATGTGAAATGTATAATTCTGAGATTTTTGATTCCTTATATCATTGGCATCGGAGGTGCTAAGAGTGCACCTGGTGGCTTTTGTATTGATAGCGGTTGTAGATATTGATCGTCACTTGAAGAATTCAACGCCCCACTCATACGAGCACCCTCTAGCTTCGGAGGCAATGGCGTCACATCCAACCTGAAGCTCAGTCTTTGGCTCATTCTCTGGTCAAAAGCAACCGTTGACCTTCGGGATTCTGACCAGGGCCCTAGGATAGGGCTGTCCGTCGGAATCAGGTTCGGGAGCCATGGTAGATACGACTTCCAGTTGGATGGACCTTCCTGTGCCTGTGGAGCCTCGCTTGTGAATAGCAGGTGCAGTGGCTGACACGACCTCCAGTCAAACGGTTCGTCCCGTGCTTGTGAAAGCCCATGAGAAGCGGTTGTAGCTGGAGGCACAGCCAGCATGGGCATCTTTGGGCCCATTTCAGAATCCGTGGTATAGAATCTCCCCCTCGGGCTCGACATATCCTCTAACTGCATGACTGCGATTTCCGTACCTTTCTCCGGTGAGGGGGGCGTGTCTGATAGCGTTGATTTGCTCCAGGACGACGTTCTAGGCGTGGATGGACGTCCGTTTATCCACCTCTCCCAGCTCCCTGCCGATGATGGTCCAGAAGCTGACGATAATCCAGAACATCCCCTTTTGCCCATCACGCCAGAATCATCGTCCTCCCATCCATCCAGCTCTTCCTCCTTTCTCTCCAATAGCCTTTCTCGGTAATACCTTGTTGTGCAAGATACGCAGATGCCCACAATAATAAGCCCAATTGCACCCCCAACCAGTCCTCCAACTAGCGCACCTACCCCCCCGGAGGCATCTGAATAAGTATCTCCCCCCGCGTCGCCTGTAGTGTTAGGTAGGTTCGTGATGGCTGGGGCTGGTGCGTCTTCTGCCCTTGCTTGAATCGTTGTACTAGGCAAAATTGCGTCCAATGGTATACTACAGAATTAATCAACCGCATTAGCCACTAATTGACACGCTTAGAGTTTGGGGTTACTCCTAGTGGGAGTGTACGTACCATATGGGAAATTTCCCTATTGTGGCACAGATTTCATATCCTGTATAACTATCCAGCCACAATTTGTAAATATCAGAAGGAGCGATTTGTCAGGTATTGAGGGTAACTATACCAACAAGCCTTTGGTTTTCCATCATCACTCGCATCCGTGATAAGTTGACCTGGATTATTCACACATCTGGAGTCATGCAGATTGACGCCTACATTCTCGCGCTTGTTAGGGACGTTGCATTTTTTCATTAATATCACAAAAGTTTGAAGGAAGGAGGAGGAACGCACAATTCACTGGCACAGGGCATGATTTTCTATGAAAAATGTTAGTCCCTGCAGATCTTGATATACACCCATGTCACATGCACAAATTGCAATGTCTCGGAGTGAAAGGTCGACATACTCTTTCTCGCACCAATACTCGAGCTCACCGTTTGCCATACAAGAAGAGTTCGGAGGGGATGACACTATGCTGTAAAATTAGCATAGTTACTCCAAATTCCTACCTGAAACGAAAGGAACATACAGCCTTTCCCTGCATTGCAGCACTGTTTAACACACTTATCGCCACATATTTCTAGACCCTCTACCTTGCACTCTGCAGCTGTAACGGTCACAGACCTACCCTCCATCTTCAATGCGATTCCTTCCCAAATTCGAGTATCTCGCTTTTTTCGTCGTTGTGAAAGCGTGAGCGGGGTGAGTTGGCCCCTCTCCAGAGCAGCAAGTGCAGATACTCCCACCGAACCACGCCTCAGCTGTGGCGATAGTTGCCCACGGGAAATATCATATCGGTAGCATTGCACTAGAGAGACCAGAGAAAGTACCTGCAATAAGAGGATAGTCGAAACTAGAAGGCTGTGGATTCCCAAATGTATCCGCGTAGTTGGTCTCGTCATAGTATGGATTGAACAGCCGATCCCAAAGGATATGATGAGCAGCTCCGAGGGAAGAGGAACTAGAAGGGAGGGAACTCAAGAAAAGGGGACCACCCCCTCCGAATCTGAGTCGTTCCAGTTCAGCGCGATTGGTATTTGGTGGTGTAGGTGGTGTAATTAGGCAAGGAGTCTTGCCAGCTAATATAGTCGTTGGAAAATGTGGATTCTTCGATATATGAGTACCAACAGCCGCCCTAATACTGCCCCTTCTCTTTAATAGACAATCTGCTCAACAATAGAGGTGCCCAAACCAAAACTGCAGCAACAGAGGTAGATTCTTTGGTAGAGCAGTTGCTGGTATCAAAACCCTAGTTGCTAAGAGTGTCTGCGCAAGCCAAAAACACCAGGGAGGCACAGGCTACCAGAGAAACGATAGCTGGCGGTCGGGAATCCCTTTTTGATTGATGGCTCCTTATTGTCAAGGGAGCTAAAGGGGAAGGCTGGTGCTAAATAGGGACAGAGAAAACGCAAATGAATATAAACTGCTGGTGCATTTTGTGATATTCTAGATGTTGGAATCGAAGATTCTCCGTAAATGCGAAGTTGCGAAGTCTCTTGGATCTCGGAGCATTCTATATCGACATATCTGTTTCCTTTCAGACTATTTAGTTTCCCCGCACTCCGCATCAGCTGGTAACGTGAATTTTCACATATTGATAGTGATATATGCACATAGGAGGTGCCCCTAGAGTATACTCCAACCAGGCTAAGCCCCCGCCCCCGCTTGCTGTTCTGTTTTGGGTTGGACAGTTCAAAGTCAAGTAATATCATAATTAAGCAATGCCGGAACGGACGATTCAGATCCCCCCTGGTAGCTACTGCTCCATCGGATGCTTCTCGGTCACCATCTGAGCTGAATATGCAACTGATATTCGGTCTTGTGACATGATCTACTAGGACAAAATTGACGTAGGAACCGAGGTTTGCAATGTTCTCAACTCCGTAAGTATGCATGTGAAATAAAACGCTTAAGGTTCGTGGTAGGTATTCTGGCCCATCTTATTGCATGGGTATGTTTTTGTGTTTGGTATATATTGCTGTCCCATCGACGATGGATCCTGTGATTGTTTGCCTGCACCGCCCCCCCGAAAGTCCTTAGTACCTAAGTAGCTCCTCCATAGTCCAGGATAGGGAGGACCTCACACGACTCCAACCCTAATTTGAAGACTCCGCTCCAAGGACTGGAATGGGATAGTTAAACGGCGGACGATGTTTAGGACTGCTGAACCAAACAGCTATTATGTAGGTGCTACGGAGGCTCACAACAAAAGTTATTTTCACCTACCTATTTGGAAATAGTAGTCTTGGTAGCATATGCGGGAACATGCAGGCAAACCGGCACATATGCATGGTGGGGGAAAAGGCTTTTGTGTGCGTCTCTGATATCAGGCCAGGGGTTTTTTTTTTTGGTTTTTTGGTTGTTTTTTTTTGGTGTCTATACGTTAGTCACTGTAGTCTGGTCGGCACAACACTGTGAGCCTCTTGTTCCCCAGATCCATGCAGGGTTCTTCCCCAGAGACCAGGGGATGCACGTGGTGCTATATAAAATGCGCGAACATCACCATATGCAAAAGTAGGCACATGTCTAGAGGATGTAGACCGTCACCGCTAGCTCTGGGCTAGAGTCACGGGTACGAGAACACTCTGGGAAGACCACTGGCATACCCTCAATATGACGACCATACTAGGGTACTTCATACCTATCTAAGAATACTAAAGTCAGTTATACATACAATAAAGCAACAATGCATCGACAGGTGGCTGTCATGTGCATGTTGTACTATGTACCTACTGTTCGGTAGACATCAGGTTCGCCAGCAGGGATCTTCTATTTGAAACACCAGTCCGAAAGAAATTCGCGAAGAGAAGGATCCAAAAATTTCCCGATGTGATGCCCCACTATTCCCCAGCCTACGCTTGGGCCCTGGGCCCTGGCAATATTATCCGTTAAAATACCCCACTGTGACATGCTGTTCCGATTCAAAATGACTTCGCAATCGCAAGGTGGAGAAGCATGTATTCTGTCCAATCCCTGGCATAGTGATATGTACTCTACATACAATGTGAATTCCCAGATCCTTGAGCTGAGCCAATCAAGTGGAGCAATACCAGCTTGAGATACTGCCAGTCGTGTGCACAATTCCCCAGTAGCCTATAGCGTGGCCTTGTTTTCGTTCAGAGTTTTGTATGTACTGTACATACTCCGTATGCATTTCATACTCGGGCGCCCCATGAATCGTTACACGCTGCAAGCTACACACCAGAAGCTACTCGGTATTGTCGCACGATGAACGTTGTAAATTGATTCCTCACAAACTGAGACATCAAGACCCAAGATTCTGGCGTGCAGCTTGCATGCAGCTTGCGACAGTTCATGGGACACCCGAGTACAAACTTTTGATTCGTATTTCGACCCTGCGCTCCACATGCAGGGCCTGGCTCATACCAGCGCTCCGTAGGCTCCTGAAGTCCAGATCCAAGTGGCCTGGATGTCAGTGCTTAGGGATACCCTATCCGGTACTCTACTCTCCCCTCGAAGAGGGTAAACCTTTTCAGCCATTTTTATGCACTAATCTGGGTGTGACAGGAGAGAGCGGAACATGGTTTAAATCATGGGCTCAAGATCACATTGCAGAGGACTCTGCTACGGCGCATGGCCATTGCTACAAGTATCATAGAATATGTGGCTTGGCGTGTTAAGAGCAAGTACGGGAACCTGTGCTTTTAGTCACATCTGTGCGTTTTGCTGAGCTTTTTAGACACACTTGACTACACCCCCTGCGTAGTAATGAGAAAACCAGGGTCATTTGCGGTATATCAGGCTATTGGCTCCCCTAAATCAGTGCAAGTCCCTTCGAAAGTTGCTTTGTCAACCTGGGAGGAGGGTTGCTGTTTTCTAACTTCTACGGTAGCGAACGTTGCCCAGGTGGTTTCCGGTGGCAAAGGCGCGCATGGATACCGAGCACACAAGCTCCCGTTAAGTAGGGCTGTACTTACATTTCGTTCGAGGCCGCGGCTTCCCGTGCAACATACTAGCTCTCGTATTAAAGTGGTTGTAAAAGCATCTGCGGTCACAGACTCTGTTCACAAGTTCTGTTCTCATTATCATTCTCGTAGTCGGGTGTGGAGGTGCTGCCACATTTGGTATTTCCGCACGTTTACGCTGGGTCTTGCGGTGATTAAAGAATCATATAAGTATGCATATATAAGTTTGCATTAGTCTGGTGGGTTTCGTGGGAAGGCGCTTAATAGTGATTGTACCGTGCTTCTCAAAGATCTAGTAATCAAACTTATAATCGAACATAGCCTGCTACCAACGAATATATCGACCACTGAATCAAACTATGGGTTGCTTCACCAAACTATGAGCTGCTCTTTTCTGATGGACGGATGCTACCTTACTTACTCTCGACTTGGGTCCACTAGGATTTTCGTTTCATAGTTCAGGGTAATGGTTTGAGTTTTGACCAGGGTTAGGATGTTCGCAGTTACAAGGAGCCCCTGCCATAACAGCCAACTCTTGGATCTGTTTTCAATTTGTACACCATCCTAAATACAAGCCATTCTCCCAAATATCACTCCTCCCCTGGCATTAACAAGCAGCACAGGGCTACAAAACCAGCTCTAGAAGCATTTCATATAAAGCTCACTGACAGCAGATCAGTGAATATACATACATACAGATATCAATGTAAAACACGGGGATTTCAATTGGCTATAGTGATTGAAGGCGTGCACCCAGGGTGAATGATATGTCCCAACCTAGCGATTTACAATAAAGGAGTACTGCTTCAGGCGACAGTCTGTTGCTGTATTCCACTGCCGCCCCTCTGTGTCAGTACAATATTCGATAAAGTATGTCTTTTATATTAGGTACATATGCCCGAAAGGGTTTTTGCAGATGCGCCAGGGGTTGAAAACTTCAGATGGTCTGACATATATATGACATACACGGAGGGAAATTCAAATAAACCAGCAAGGTACTTGGAAATCATTTCAAGGTTTAGATGAGGCTTGCCATTAACATTAGCCCATGTGGAAATGTTTACTCTATGGGGTAATTTAGCCAGGCATTGGAGTTTAGTGATAGGTCGTAGGTCGTAGGGTACGATTGGTTGAATCGAACGAGAGTTTATTTCTGCTACGGTAACTAGGTGATGTAGCTACTTTCCGCAACTCCCCTTCAACCCCCTATATCCTATCCTCCACTACCAAGGCCGTGAGCCATCTTTTCCATTGGCCCACAATTATCACTACTATGCGTGGCCCAGAGGAGACCAGACCCTGCCTCTAGACAGTATAACAGGTTTGTACCTAGAGGCGTATTAGTGACAAAAATGTGACGCTGGCATGGTCTAGTATCCAAAATATGCCCCATGGCCAATACTCAATTATGGTTAATTATCACCCTTAGTAAAATTATAGGTAGATAAAATATACTGCTATCCCGCTTACTAAATACCCAATGGCACGCGATCTATTGTTGAGGCTTAATATTCTGAGTGAGTCTTAAATCATACATACCACACCCGAGACTAACCCTATGTCATCTTGCATACGCCCATCCTCGCCGAGCTCCCCCCACCGCACGCCAGCTTATATTATCTGCGGGGTTTTCCATACCCCTCAATATCTATTATCATCGCCTCCAAACAAGGCAATATCGACCGGATACCCAATTGCAAACCATTAAAGAATACTTAAAAGAACCAGTCTGGTAGGGAAACGCAATAATCAATATATTTTCCACTATTCTCTCATCGTCACCTAGCTTGGTCATTATATTGTCATCACGAGGCAACCGAGGTTTGGGTGGACAGAGAGAGATAGGTGTGCAAACATCTTACCACCCTGGCCCCCATACAAGCCTCTTTTGAAATGATGGATATATCGAGAGATGCCACGTCGAGTGCTGAATGAATCACAAACTGGGAATACATGTATGGCCTCCCCAAGCCCATGGATCTATGACTGCACCCCAGGCGCTTGCATGGAATTGAAACTTCGGCAACTTAAAGGTTATCTTCGGTTATTACGAGAAACCACTGAGAATATATTCAGCCTAATGTGCCACCTCAAGAGCTCAAATCCGTTGTATAAGTAGTACCTAGAATAATATCGCGCATATCTATCAGCTGAGTAGTGCTTATCACTATCATACCGTATATTTGTTCACAATATCTCCACTTCCACCACAGAGTGAGTTACGTAAACGCCTCAGGTATCTAGATCTCAGACGAGAAGGGGGTAGTGAAAAAGCAATCAGAGGGCAACCTGCATGAGCAATTAGCCATCCCATACCTAGTCATCCAATCAACGTGACACTCATTTGTATCTCCCAACCACTGACTAATTAAATCCCTGATAAACCCATTGTGCAATCCAAATACAGAGTGCAATTGATCTCGTGCCCAGACTCTTATCTACCTACACTAAAATAAATACGCTGCGGGGAAAAGGGAAATCACATCAGACTCTTGAAAATATACTAGCGTTATTATACTCAAATAAATTTTCACTTTGTACATTGAGTGCACCGGAGGTGAGGGGGTCATATGATCCAAGGCATATTATGGAATAAGACTGAATATATGCACTGAATGCTTTATTATCTTTCATTCTGGGTCGTGTATCTTCTGGTTTTTTAATACCAAAGTTTTTAGGAGATGGTCCTCCATGTCCTCTCTTTTCTTTGCCCCGATCACTTCCACGCCTTATAGTGTCACCGACTGCCTCTTTTAGTATTTTCAAAATTTCAAGTCTGATTAAATCCTGACCAATTATGAAACCAAGAAATTTAAAATTACCCTCAACTTCAATATCGTTGGAAAGTGTAAAAATACACCAGTTTTATACAGTACCACCCATATCATCAAGGCCAGAAATCCCAAGGACGTGTCTAGTTTCGAAGGCACACTCAAAGAGTACCATGCTTTACTTCCAGTAGTAAACCCCCCAGTAGGTACTCAATGTTATGGGGGGTGAGCTACAGCAGAAATTGTATTACTCACTGGTCGAATTCGCCCTTGCGCTAGCAGCAGTAGGTCAATCGAAAGTAGTGGTTACCCTCAGCTGCACAGTTCTACATCTTGGCGCTACTGCAGTTGGCGCAGGAGATATAAAATCCTGCCTCGATGGGGTCTGAACATGCATGACCCAGTCAGTATTCACAACTTCCTAACCACCGTCTGGAAATTAATGTCTAAGACCCTCACAAACTCTCGAGGATCGGGTCTTTAGTATATGTATCTAGGCAATAAAAATCCGGAGCCCCCATCGACCCAAATGCTACTGTGGTATATATGTAGCCTAACAAAAAACCCTAGCGTATGAACATCAAATCCATGGCCAAAAGAAGCTCAACAGGTAAAAGTGAAAGAAATCAGATAAATACAAAACTCCATTATGCGAGTCCGCCCAAGCCGGATATGGCTAAATATATATGGGACAAGAAAGACTTCAATATAAACGGAAGAGAAACTAGAAAAAAATAATCAAAGCCCTTGGAACCCTCAAATAGTAAAAAGAATACATGGGGAATACGAAAAAGCTCCACTCGAGTCAAGCAAAACGCTGAAGTATTCCATAAGAGAACCCTAATCGCGCAACAAAGAGAACATTCTTTCAATACCTATCTCTACCGACAACACAAAGAAACCCCCTCGGCCGCCGAAACTGACAATTGATTTTCACCTTCCCCATTTCCCAAACTCGAGACCTTATCTCCTTTCAAGTTAATCCTTCATTTTCAACGGAACGACGCTCTTCAGCGCCCTAGCAAGTTCCTCTGGTAAAATGGGTTTTGGGATGTGGGTTGTCATTCCTGCCTCCATGCATCTCTCCTTATCCCCAGCCGTCGCGTTTGCTGTCAGCGCAATGATTGTCGGTCGGTCCCGGTCATTAGGGTATAATGTATATAAGTCGGCACTAGCTTGTATCCCGTCTTTTCTAGGCATCTGTACATCCATCAAGATAACCTGTAGCCACCAAATTAGCTCCAACTTCGCGAAAACCCCTCGGTAGGTTCATACATCGAACTGGTCTCCCTTCGCAGCTGCCGCAGCACACTTCTCTAATGCCTCAACCCCATCTCTGGCATGTTCCGCTGAATAGCCCATTCTCTTAAGATGTTGCAATGCGACTTTGGTATTCACTGCGTTATCTTCCGCTAGTAGAATCTTGAGTGGGTAATGTGTTGCCAACATCTTCAAGGTGTCTAAATCTGGCGGCTTCCTACTATTGCTATCGAACACCTCCAGAATTGACTGCATGTATCTCCATCGTGGCGCAGGACGAACAAATGTTCTCCCAATATTCTTTGACTGCGTTCCTGCACTGATGTTTGCCCCAAAACCAGACATAACAACTATGCGGATCTTCGGATCAATTTCGGCCATCCTATCACAAATTGCGCAAGTTTTGTCGATCGAAATATCCACAAGGGCAAAACTATAGAATCCAGGCCCGTTGTCCCTCATCGCGCGGATTGTGGCATCAATACTACTAGTTCGTGTTGTTATTAGACCTTCAACCTCTAACTCCTTACACATGATGCTGGAGGAAATTGGATGCGTGTCTGCAACAATTGCCCTCTTGCCAACTAGTCGCTTATCTGGTTCAATGGTCTTTTCGATAACGTCCGCAACTATGCTGAAGAAGAATGTGGATCCGCGGCCCTCATCGCTTTCAAACCTGTAATGCTTTTTAGCATATCGTGTAGTGTAGTAACCGTCAGTCCAAGAGCATACCAGATATCGCCTCCCATCATCTCCGCGAGTTTCTTCGAGATGGCTAATCCAAGTCCTGTCCCTCCATATATCCTTCTGGCAGAAGAATCAACTTGTGAAAAGGCCCTGAACAGCTTCGAAAATCCCTGCTTCGGAATTCCAATCCCCGTATCTTCAACTGACACGACAATCCTATACTTATTGCTGTCCGGTAACTTCTCTGCTTTTGTTGTCACCAAAATGTGCCCTGAATCTGTGAATTTCACCGAGTTCCCAATGAGATTGACGACACATTGTCTGAACCTAGTTCGGTCGCCCAAAACCATGTTAATGTTTGGACAAAGGTTTGAGTACGCTAGCTCCAAGTTCTTTGTTGCAGCAGGTTCAGAAACAAGTTGCAGCGAACTTTCGATGGTATCCCGCAGTGAGAATGGGGATATTTGGAGCTCAATGACACCGTGCTCAATCTTTGAGAAGTCCAAGATACCATCGATGATTTGTAGGGTTAATACGGCAGAATTCTTAATCGTCTCCACATACTCCCTTTGTTGCTGGGATAGCTCAGTGTCAAGGAGGAATATCGAACATGACAGTAACGCATTGAAAGGAGTTCCTGTAGAAGTCAGTCAGTTATCGAGAGGGCGGTGGAAAAAAAATGCATACGAATTTCATGACTCATGTTAGCCAAAAAGGTCGACTTCTCGGCTGTTGCCTCCTCTGCTGCTCGTTTAGCCAACTCCATCTGTCTGTACAATCGCGCTTTATCGATAGTCACGGCTGCTTGGGTACATAGTAAATTCAACAACTCCTGACGCTGCCTAGTAAAAGCGTGGTTCACAAGCTTGTTTTCGAGATACAAAACTCCCATCTGAGGCGTCGCATCAGAACCTATTATTGACCGTGCTTCAATCATCTCATTACGTACCGTTTTCAGCTGATTTTGAATGGGCATACACAAGACAGACTTAGGCCTTTTGTCCCGGAAATAATTATCCCTTCCGTAAGTTGTGTCGAATTTCGAATCTTCACTATCTCGGACGATTTGTTCTCCTAAGTTTGCCACAATGTTAACAACGCTGACGGGGACTAAATCTGGCCGCTGGTGCAATGGCTCGTGCTCCAAGATGTCAACTGTGTCTATCGATCCTACTGTTTCGATGTGTAAGTCGCCATCCTCTCTTAAAATCAAGACTCCGTAGTCAGCCCCAGCGGTCTGGAGGACACTTTTCATTAACTTCACAACAACTTCCTCGAGATGTATTCCTTCCGAAATAACCAAGCTAGCTTTTAAGACTGTCCTGAAATCAAGCTCGGAGCCGAGTGTAGTAGCATCATTCTTGAGTGAAGATGCTTGGGAGTATCCGTCATCGTGTTCTGCAGTGGCAAATAATTCTTTGGAGGAGGTCAAAGAAGGTGAATTATGATGATGGAAACCCGATTCGAAACTATAATCTGTTGCATAAATCCTTGAGGACCGTGGGGAAGGTCGAGGTGATGGGTGAGAATTCACCACTCCTACACCAGTGTTCGTAATCATCGATTCACTCTCTACTCTGCTCATCCCAGGGCGAGGGTCTGGATATAGTCAGCCTCAGCATAGCATATGTCACTGAAGGGAAAAATGAATTTCTATCTTACCTCGCAGGAATAGATCGTCTGGATATTTGGTCCTAAGCTCAAGCAGCTTTGCATTCGCGTTCCATGTAGCATATAACCGATATGCTTCCCGCAAAAATGGGAGGCTCCTCTTTCTAGAAAATCTTCTCAACCATAGCGAGCATCGCTCATTGATAAACGCAGCGTCATGCCAGTAGCCAACTCGATTAGCTAGTGCGATGGCCTCCTCATACTTATCGAGAATTTTAAAGTGGTCCTCTCCTGCTACTCTCGCGCTCTCTGCTTCCAGGAAAATCGATTTATGCAGGAATGTCCCCTTCGCATTACAAGACCACTCCCGCACATCCCTTATATTCCTGTCAAGCATGTTTCTTTGCTGCTCGGTCAATCCCCCGGGTCCTATGTCCAAGAAAGCAACTGCGGAGTAGAATTCGGTCAAAGCGCAGTACAAGGTTCCCACCATTGCTTCGTTGAGGGGCTCGCAGTAATTTGTGGCCAGATCCGCAGCAACTTCATACTTATTGAAGATTGTCGCTATAATCAGGCGCAGCATACTGAACATGTATCCATGGCTCATACTCTCGCCAGATATCATACGATCAATATCCTCATTTGTCCCTAACAGTTCGCCGGCAAAGTTGAGTGGGTCACGATCCTTGGGAGGTTGGTCTCGGTCATTGCTATTTTGACCGCGTAAGTTGAGCACAAACTGTAGTGGCATGTCTAACCACCATTGCCCAAAATTTTGTTTATACTTCCGAATGGATGGCTTGTTGAGGAGCATCTTTGCATGAATTGCTCCAAGTGCCTCACCAGCGAACATACCAAAGAAAGGTATTTCGGCTCTATTTCTTGTATTAGTACTCACACTTGGGTGGTGGGGAAATGGACCTTACAAGGCAAAGCAAGTATAATCCACATTAAAAACTGCCTGGCCAATACTTGCTGCTTGTTGTAAATATCTCAAGACATCACTCATGGGCTGGTGGAAAACTCCGATGTGTCCAGCGTATACTTGGTAGATTGCTGGAGCTATTGCTGGTGGGGGTGATTCTTTCTCAATAAGTTGTATAGCAAGTTTACCATAATGGTAACTCCTTTGTAGGTTTTCCTGAGTGCCTTCGGAACCAAGAATCACCCCGCTCATAAGCATTGCATACGCACCAGCCGTAGAGATTCCGTATTCCAGCGAAATGGCAACAGATGTGAAGCACACTGATGGAAGCAGAACGGGCCTGGCCATGTAGACTGGCAGAATGATAATGGAAATTATTTCTTGCAAGAGGTTCAAGTTTTCCTCTTGCAGGGTATGCATTTGCGCAATGGCCCGGATTTGGCTGACATCAAGCATGATCCGGGGTCTCATCATTGCCGCATGAATCCTAGCCTCGTCGTCGTCAATTGGGACCTCCCACCCCAGAGTACTAAGCCCTAGTAAACCAGTGACTATTGTCTCATGCAATTTACCCTGTGCCAAAAGGCAATTCATCTTTTGCATCAAGCAACGTACTCTGTCCCTTGGCTTGAAGCACCTTGGGAGGATGGACTCCACTAACCGGATGCTCTCCCCGTAATTATACTGGGCAAAGTGGCCCTCTATCAGTGACAAATTGATATCAAATGCCATTGAGTCAATGACGTCATCTCTCAGTATAGATGATTGAGGTCTGAAACTCTTGAGTTAGTTGTGCTCAACACATTGGGGCGCGGGGTCTACAACCTTTCCTCTTCGTCTGTGGCATCAAGTAGTGTCTTCGCTACTTGAAAATATTCCAATGCGGCGCTAAACGCGGTTGCTGCCATAGCTTTCCTGCCTGCTCTTAGGTTTAGCTCCATTAATCGAACTCTCTCCTCACGGCTCAGTGGGGAGATCCAGTGATTAAGCTGATTCACTATTTCATAGAGAATGGCATCTAGCTGTGATTCTGAAACTTTGGCTAGAAGTCGCTCCCCTACTTGTTTATGTAACGCAGCTCTCTCATCCGTGGGCACGAGGGAATAAGCAGCCTGCTGCACTCGATCATGCAGGAACCGATATGATATGGTGACCGCTTCATCATCTACGTTCCGCAGTGGCTCTTCTGGGAAATAAGAACCTGGTACATTTTGATACGAGGTTACACTTGGAGTGCTGTCCACGGTTCTCCGCTCGAAGTTTAGCATCTTGTAGCTCGAAGAAGTTGGTAGTATCAGCCCTGCCTGTTAGAGGATTAGCATCGCTGATTGCGACAGGGGAGAGATATGGCCATTAACTTCTCAACTCACCTCTAGAGCACCCCAGAGTCCATCTGCAGTCTCCTCCAATTCCTTGTCACAAGCCCAAGCAAGCATGTCCAGGCCTATTCTAATGCCGCCAAGAAAGCTGGCTACTATGAGTTCCGACCTGGTCTCATCATCAAGTGCCCTCATTTGTGTGACGAGCAAATCAACTATCGTCGGAGGGAGCCCTTCTGCATCTACTCCACTCAGACTGAACCTCCATTTCTTTGCTTCGAAGTCGAAAATGATGTGTCCATCCCGATGTAGTGACTTCAATAATTGAGTAACAAAAAAGGCATTACCACCCGTCTTCAAGAAAACGAGCTCAGTAAGCGTTTGCATGTCAGGGTCCGCTGTCGGTCCATCTGTATTTAAAACATGAGGTATTCGATGTAAAGTGTCGCCAATCATCCTGCCTACACTGTCTTGATCCAAGGGGCCCAGTGTTATATCAATCACTTCAACTTTTGTTCCCTCTCGTGTTAACATGTTACACCTCTGACCGGGCCCCTCACTCAGGAAATCAAAAGCTGTAGCAGACCTAAAGAAATCCAACATGCCAGACACAGGGTGGTCTGGGCACACATCTCCCTCTCTGTAGGCACCAATGAGAAGGATCTTTTGCATAGCACCTGTATCTCCGGAACCACTTCGCGCAGCTTCCCTGATAATGGTATTTATGAGATTCACCTCGCTGCCGCTGCACCATTGCAAGTCATCCAGGAACACCACCAGACCGCGTCTAGCAAATACCGCAAGGAGTTTGATGAACACGCTCTTAAATCTGTTTTCTCTTTCTGATGGCCCAAGCGTGACGATTGGTTCAAAATTATACCCTTCACCCAACAGTATTTTAATCTCAGGAATAACATCCATTAGAACACCGGCATCTTTACTCTCTTCAAATGCCTTTGATGTATCGACCCTCCATTTATGGAGGCTTGTTGCAGACTCCGAGAGCACTTGCCGGACAAGGTCCTGTAGTGTCTGTACCAAGGTGAAAAAAGAAAATCCCCGCTTGTACTGGTCGAACTTGCTAGTTGTAAAATATCCCTTGTTCTCAACGACCTTTCGCTGTAATTCGTTGACTAGTCTGGACTTTCCGATCCCGCTGGTACCCGATACCATAACAACACTACATCCTCCATTTTTCGTGACCTTTTCGTATGCATGCTCCAGTTTCCCCACATCTGCTTCCCTGCCGTAGAGCTTCTCTGGGACGATGAATTGACTTGTATCATCTAGTTCACCAACTTTGGTGGTGTCCAGTGGTTCATTTTTTGTTAACCGCTTGCATATTGAATCCAAATCAGCCTTCAATCCTGAGGCAGTTTGATATCGGTCCTCGGCATTCTTCATGAGTAGCTTCATAATAACCGTACTCAGCGTAATGGGTATAGTGGGGTTGATCTCATGTGGAGGGATAGGCTGCTGTGCAATGTGCTGGTGAATCAATTCCAAAGGATCAGTAGACCTAAATGGTAAAAATCCCACACAGATCTCGTAGAGTGTAACCCCTAGGGAGTAGAAGTCTGCCCGATAGTCCACCGACCTGTTCATCCTCCCAGTACATTCGGGAGCTATATATTGAAGTGGTGCAAGGTTATCTTTGATGAGTGACTGCCCTGCGCTCCGCGTTGCATCCTCCCTTTCGAGCCTGGAAGCGAGATGCCATCCACTCAGTTTCCCCTTTCCGTTCTTGGTGACAAGGACTGTGAAAGAGTTGATATTGTTGTGTGTAATACCAAGCCGATGTGTGTCCGCCAATACAGAAACCACACTAGATATGACCGTCAAGATTTTGAGTATCTCTGCTTGTGTTCTATGTGTAGCAGCCTCATGTAGTTGTTGTCGTACTTTGGGAGTAGTTCCAGTCAGTGTCTCACCATTTATCAACTTGATTGGCTTCGTATCCGGTAGAAAAGCCTCTCGAACGTTCAGGACGCCTGAGTCAGGCTCGTATACAAGGGTCATACCGCCGTCTGGTAAGTAATCCCAAGCTGTAGGCCTCACCACCCCTGGCAAAACATGCAACGAGGAGGGGAGGTGTAAATTTTGCTGTTGAGATAGAGATAGCGAAGAGCATTGGGAAGATGGATAAGAGCTGGCTGAGGAGAATGATGATGACCCTGATAAGAGTTTCCATTCATGCCGAAGTAGAGATAATGTTTCAAGGTGGTTCACAAGACAAAGTTTTAGAAAAACGGGCTTGCCAGTACGTATAGCGACAGCACGGTAGACCTGTAGGTGATTCTAAGCCTGGGAGTCAGCATATTCTATCTCGCTCTGGGTAGAGTCAAGATCCTTACAATAGCATATACAAGTCTGAGGTCCTTCCAAGCGCCCAATTGCGATTTGGGAGTTTCTTCATGCATATCCCCCTCAGGTGGTAAATATACTCTCGAATCCGAGGGTATCCCAAGCCGAGATTCACCTGTGTCTGCCAGGCCCTGGATTACAGGGACTATCGTGGCTGCTGAGCTGCACCGGCTACTTCCCCACGTCTCAATCGGGTTTTTATCAATTTCCTCGTCCTCTTTCTCAACCTCCTCTAGCCTGTCGCCATTAACATGACCATTGGCACCATATGTACCAAAAATACCGCTTCTCCCGTTGATTCCTCCACCATTGACCCCACCATCACCACTACCACTACCACCACCACAAATATCTGCTGATTCTGTTGTGATTACTGAGTCTCGCCCCAGAATAACCTCTGCACCGCCTCCAACAACTTCATTCACATCACTACCATCCAGGATGATTCCATAAGGCAGCCCTGTAATGATAGAGCCCGAGTTGCTGCCACCACCTGACATACTCGCGGTCGACGGAGACGAAGCCAAAACCTTACCCGCAGCAGAAAGTATACTTGTGGCCCCCATAGGCGGAGATGCTAACACACTGGCAACACTGGCAACGCCCACCGTAGCTGTTGACTTTACTTTCGAGCCAGGAGGGCCCATCCCCAAGGTCACCGGCAATGCCCCGCCATTAGCAATTATTCCTTCATTGATTGCTGCTGTGGGTAAACTTGTTGTTATCGGTATTGTTGAAGCAATGACAGAGTGAGAGTTGATACCAATGAGAGGTTGTGAGGGAAAATGGTGCTGTGGCTGAAAATGTGGGGGATAATACCGTGATATCCGTGGTGAAGTGGAGGTATGCGTATTTGAAGAACCTCCAGAGGCTCCGGCCCCAGAAGATGTAGTCTGAGAAGACATAAATCCCTTCAACAAGGAAACCAGCACCGAGTAAGCACTGGGGAGCCAGCCAATCCTCTATCTTCCGCTCGAGACTATTGCGCTGGATTCCTTCTGTGCCTATTACTCTCCTTCATGTACGATACTATTCTCGAGCCCAATTGCCACTTTCCAAAAGGTGGTGTTAGACAGCCTCAGAGCCGGTAGTCTCTCGGTGACAGCAAACAGCCAGAGGAATAGCAAATGAACTGTGTAGTGAGCCAAACAGGAGGTTAGTAGGTGGCCAGTAGCCCGACGATTTTATACAGCCTGTATCTTGCCTAACAATGGTTCATTGTTGGAATTAATGCCCAGTAAAATCAAAGTGACAGTGTATCTTTCAATCAATGAGCAACAGAATTTCTACTGCATAGGCCAGAAGCCTCGCAGATGCAGCGTACGTGTGAATAGTCTCGATCGTGTGCCGCCAAGATTGTGGATATACCTAAATTGTCCCTCAAACCACCACCACCACCAAAATATGCGGTTGTGTTGCTAACCCTCCAAGCGGTTTCTGTTCAAAATTTTGGCACCAGCACGCCCCCTGGTGTTAAGCGTCGAGATGGGATACAAAATTAAGTAGGCGTCGAGAGCGGATATTGTGGGAGATTGGTGTCAGTGGAATGAGATAGTATGTGCCGAGGGAATCGAGAGCTGCGCAAACAAAAGAACAACAGAGAGAGATGGCGCCGATGTTCGAGGTGTATGAATGCGAGGCGAGTGCCGCCGGCCCGTATCCTTGTTATTGAGAGAGTTGAAAACTCTTCGAAGAATCGGCAATGATACTTGAGACGCCGGGTGGGTGAGGCGCTGGACTGGGGTTTGGAGGAATATAATGAATGGGATGTAGCCTGGTTGAATTGGAGGGCCTACAGAGGACTGCACTTACTGGCGGGAAAAGTCGGTAGGGCTTGAGTGGTAGACTGGTAGACTGGTAGACTGGTAGACTGGTAGACTGGTAGACTGGTAGACTGGTGCTGTGGATAAACCCCTTGTGCCAACCAGCCTAGATAAAACCCCGTGGGGCCTGAGATGCTAGATATCTCCAGCACTCCATCCTCTCAAGGCTTGCAAGTGCGATAAGATGGATGGACTTAGCAGCTCTGTTATTCTACAACACACCATTCCGACTAACGTGAGTGTACCCCGCCTCTTCCTGTTTTGCTCCCTGGCATATTCCTGCAGCTGGTTGGTCCTGAAAAGTACCTTCTTTCTGTCCGCTGTAGCCCTGGCTTTCTGAGCAGTACTTAAGTATTCTTGTGTTATTACCTCTAATATAGTATAAGACTCTCTCAGAGGGCCCCTTTGAGCACAAGAATGCATAGCATTCGATATCCAAACTCAAGAACACTAATCGGCCAAAGTTGAGAATGTCTCCGATATCAGAGATAAATTTCCATTCCCACCCTGCAGGGTTATTCTAATCTACCATTCAAATCTGCCATAGAGAACTGGACTGATCTGATCGATTCTCACTTCACCCCCCAGGGATCAACCTCCACACAATTCACCTCTTGTCCTGGATTTAAATTAAAGTGGATTCCGGACGATGATCGATATACCGATACATATATCTTCCGATTAAATCTCAGCGAATGCCAAGCTCAGGCTAGAGTGGCGGGAACGAGTACGTGCATACAGCACATGGTAATGTACAGAACAGGCAATTTGCCAAGAGTATGAATTTGTACCCTTAAATATTTAGCGCTGTTCGATCAAGGCTATCGGAGGGTGTTGTGCCTACAACCCGACTCTACTTATCGCTCCGTGGCTGGACAAATATTACCAATCCTGCGCCGTCAGAGATCTCGGAATGCTTGGTTTAGGTCTTTACCTAGACTATGTCTTGGTAGCGAAGCTCACAATTACCTAGCGATGTGGGGTAGTCTGGTTGTAGACGAAGGAGGGATGTGGGCTGGGATGTGGGGTAATTTGTTCTCGTACCCAGACTAGGTATCGCTCGTGACTCTTGACTCCGAGGGGCTTGTGCCAACCAGACTAGGTACAGGAACTCATTCTTTGGTTGCCGTAGGTAGGTAACACTAACCCTCAACACAATGTTAGCCTCTGTGATCGCTGCCAAGACAATTAATCTGCGCTAGCACCCGTTGTAGAGTTATTCAGCGAGGAGAGGCTAGTACAATTGTACCTGTATGCAGATGGAAACAAAATAGAAAGATACATGCATAATAAAAAGATGTTTTTTTTTTCTATACGCCTTTCCCCCGAAGGGAGCCTTAGGCTATGAGGCGGGATAAAGAGATGTTTTTTTTTTGAGTCTATACGTCTTTTCCCCGAGGGGGGCCATAGGCATCACTAATGGGGTTCCAGAATATGTAATTCTCCAAGACTAGCAATTCCTAGTTATGTATGTATGTACTCATTCAGTCTTGTGATGACAGCTGATATTACAGTATGTGCGGAAAGTCGGAGACCTATATAGAATCCCCTTGGAGTATGCCGGGTACAGCTTAATGTCCACGGCCGAATGAGACTTGCCACAGAAGCACGGCAAGGTGGCCAGCAAGGAGTGGAGTCGATCAGAATACCTGATGCAATGGTGAACTAAAATGCGTATTCACTTGATTTCTATCAGCTGCAGGACTTTCAAAATCCTGTGCAGCGGAAAAGGAGACACTTCTTATACGCGAAATGTGCTCAAGCATATCGAACCAGTGTTTCCCGTTTGTGGTACAGCGGCACCTAGCAACTCCCCGTACAACGAATCAATAGAACCACGTGTTATATGACCAACGGACGAAAGAAGCGAAACAAACTTACTCACTTAGAGGAGGGAAAAATATCACAAGGGGGATAGTCTACCTGGGTGGCCTGACTTGGGGCGTGTGTTTCTATGGAAAGCCCTTGGGTTGGATGAGTCAGATCTCCAGAGAGTATACATTCAGGCCTCACCACAACTCCATATTATATATAAAGTAAGTAAGTACGAGGTTGCATCCACATCGATATCTCATAGAAAATTCCGAGCCATGCTCCCCTGTCAGCCATGGGAGTAAATGGCTTAATTGGTTTTATTCCAACCTGTTTCCCGTCCGGTTCTCGGGACTATATATGATATATACAATTAACGTTACTTACATCAGCTTCCATTCAGCGGTTCAGCTCCAGTTGCACAGATCAAGAGCAGGCCCGATAAGACTTCACTCCAATTGGACGCCTCCTGCTTGGGTTCAGACCCTAGCTGCAGAAGGTTGTATGCAAGATACCTCAGTGTGGCAAAGAGTTCTGTCGAAACACAAGCAGCAGTACTCCATAGTCTGGTTATATCTTGACAGCAAGGGCACAGCTTCGTTTACCTATGTGTGCTACCTTTGCGTGGAAGATAAGTACCTACCCCGCTGATCAGGAGCTTCCTTGTGACATCTAGGGTACGAAAAACCACCAATACAGTACATGTCTCGGCTGGGGTGAACGTGATCACTCTGAATGCTCAATCTTTGTTCGCGTTCCTCCTGCTCTGAAACTGCATGCTCGAACTTTACTTTTTTTTCGGCAACCTGGATCTGGTATAGTCCAACATCTAAAGGAGGAAGCATAGCCTGGATCAACAAAGCCTGTTGTTCCAAACGCTCAAGCAGACGCAACCTTTCATTCGACAATTCTAATCAACAAGAAAATATTTCACCATACAGGCAGGCGCAGCAAAACGAGCACCGTTACCTACCCCACAAACTCCACGAGGAGACAAAGCTTTTATGCACAACAACAACAGTCGTAAACACCTCAGCGCGAACTATACTTATCATCAAAATAAACCTCAGCGCCATATTCAACTTCCCCTTTTCTCCCACCACCGCCACCTCTGGCACTCAGTCTGGAACTCCCCATAACACTCACCGGTTTGCTTTGAGCGAGATAATTTGAACTCAGAGATCCACTTCAACCAGGAGCTCACACTCTTGCAAGACGGGGATACTAGTATTCTGGATATTCGGCCGTTCGCAATCCAAACAAACAGTGCAGTGCATAGTCAAGTGCTGTAGAAGCCTACGTTGATAACTAAACGCACCTCAAGTAGTGTTACCCATCCTGCAGTGATACTTAATTTTGGTACATTGCTTACCTGGCAGTTTCTCTAGCTTGGAATATATTTACCTGCGAACTCTGATTCCCACGGACCGAGCATCAACACCTGAGATTGGGAATACTTCAGGATGCCTCCAGATAGCTCTTCCTTTGCGTACCTTAACCTTCCGCCTAGCACCCCGGTACCCCCATGGATGGGCTCTTTTACACTCACTGCCAGGTATGAGTTTGTCAGCTAGGAATGCCCTAATAAGCGCTGACAAGAACTAGGGCTGGAACTGATTTATGGAGGAAGCCATCTCGTGACACATTCACTGCGCCAGTGCTATATACACGGCCGCTGATGACATTTACAAGAGCCGAAGTGTTGGTTGTTGCGCCCTGGAACTATGGTACACCGCCCTACAGACTTTCTGACATGGCCAATCCCAACTAACCCGTAATACTTTGATTATAGAATGGGATCAAGGCGGTCTAGTCATCTTCGCCGGTCATAAGTGGGTCAAAGCTGGAATTGAATTCTACGATTGCCGAAGCGTAGCATCATCCGTATCTGCATCCACTGATGGAGCAGATTGGTCACTTGTGGAGCTTCCGAAAGGGCAGAATGACCTCCGTGTGCGACTGGAGAAGGTGGGGAGTAGCCTTGAGGTGTGGTTTGAGGATGGCCAAGGCGAGTGGAAGAAGTTGAGGGAGGTGAATTGGTTCTTTTGGGGGGTGGAGGAGAAGTCGATCAAGGTTGGGGTGTATGCGTCAAGGCCGGCAAATTTGAATTTCCCGCAGGCGATGAGTTCACCGGGAGCACGGCCGAGTGATGGACTGGTGGTGGAGTTTGAAGGCTTGGAAATATGGTAACGCGCAGAAGTGGCTGGAAGGCCACACTGTCTAGATCGTTACGAGCTGGTTTCACGGGATGAAAAGCTTTATTGGAACATTTGATACCCTTTTTTTTTTTTTCATGACGGTGCTCGGGCTTTGCCAGACAGGCTCAACCTCATTGCCCATGCGCAGGATAGACGACCTGTGCTTTTTTTCGGATTTGTGGTAGTCAGGAGCAGGAGACTCAAATCCTTCATCTTCCATTGAACGCTTAGACCTCCTCTTGCTACTTGTTTTAACCCATGATATCTCCCCTCATTCATTCATAGTTAGCGGCGTTCTTCATCTCGAGGCTTTCGTCTTTTTTATGGTGTTTCTTTCTTTCATCCTGGTTCGGCTTTGCCTGTGATCAAGCTGGGTGGGATGGTGGTAGGCAGCCCAACCTGGTCACCCCTAGTTGTGCTTTTTTTTACGTTTACTTTTGCTTTTTGCTTCCTCACGATCCCATGAAATAGGGCTTTTCTCAGCATTATGGATGGTTAGGGGCAAGGTAGTATTTGTTTTGGAGGAGTTGTGTGTGGATTTATAGGAGAGTGAAACTAACAAAATATATGAACATCATATACAATCAACCTGGTTTCAGCGAGCAGTGGGAACGAAGAAGGCTTTGAGTAGTGTGTGGAGATGTATCCATACTATACTGGCCGGAAAAGCATATACGGAGCATCCTGGTGCCATGCTAGTATTACCCTCAGCTGCTGGGCATTAGCCCCAGGTATCACTTATCTGGCCTGGTCTGGAGGATTGGTGTTTAGATATGGGCATATTGTAGTGGGATTTTTGTTGTGTATTTTTTTTTTTAGTTTTTTTGCATTCCAGACATCCATATTCATACATGTACGCAAGTACAATAGGCAGAGAACCAGTGCAGGAGAGGTATGTACCACAAGCATTGAATGAATTGAGTTCGTGCTGGCACAGTAAATATATAAGGTAAGATAAGCTGGCACCATGCAGTTTGATCCTTTTTGTAGAAAAGAGGCTTATGTGTGCGCCAAGCCAATATTTAAAAAAACGCTAGCAGGGATGGCACAGCCTCATCGCTCTTTGATCATCTTTTATTTTACCGTGCAAGCATGACAGCATCCTGGACTATCCTTTTCCCCCCCGAATTTCAGCAAGTGGAACCGGACGGACGGCCAAAATATTATAAAAACAAACTTCTTGGACGTGACTTCCCGAAGATAACCGAGAAGGTCAAATTGGGGCCCAGGAATCACAATCCACAAGCTGATCATTTAGTAAGTTTCCACTTACATATTGGTGATCTCACACGAATACCTTCGAGCTGGAGTTAAAAGCAACAGAAAAAAAAAACGTTTCCACGGAGCCTAGCTAATGGAAAAGGATAAATCTGATAGCAAAAAAGTTGCTGGAAAGATCAATTGGGTAGGTATTCTTGTCCGATATATCTTAGTAAGACATCACTAATGGAGATACTAGATACTTTAGTATCAATTGGGGGGAGGTCTCGCACATATACACCCCTCGCATTCAGAAAGATATCATTAAACCAAAGCCAATCCCGGATGAAGCTCTATAAACCTCTATCAGTAATAACTCGGGGCTTGGGGCTCATCAAACCTGGACAGGCCGAACGGCTGCGCTTCGTATTCCGATAGTCGTGCACATCGGTGGCTTATTCGATGACATGAAGATCTTAGTTGAAGAACCAGTACCAGGCGAATCTCTTCACTTAGATGGTCACTTCGAGTTTGCGTCATTGAACAACGATGGTATGAACAAACGGCTCGCATTTAGGAATTATTGACTGACCTCCCATACAAGGGACTGCCCAGGGCTTGCTCGGCTTCGATGGAGTTGCCAATACCGAAGGTACTAGTTTGGTCTTTGGAATTTTACGAACTATGTCTAGTGGATCTTTTTCCGGACCTTGATGAAAGAGAATATACTTCACTTCCTATTGCTAGTGATCAAGTGTGCAAAGAGGGCTCGAAGTTCATTGCTGGGAAAATATATGCACTCCTTGCTGATGAATCTGTGGAGATGGAGGTATGTGATAGTGTTCTAGCTTTTCTCCCCCAGGTTTATGATTTGGATGTGGGGTCCAGCCTAGCGCTCAGATTCTGTACCACAGAGCAGGGGAAACTCTGCGGTCCTGGTCATTTCAATTGGTTGCGTGTTTCGGAAGTATGAAGTGCGTACTACCAGGTCAGGGTAATTGAATATGGTGAATGAAGATCCGATGGATAGGTAGTAGCTAGGTAGATCGCCGGCAGGGGAAGGGGCTCGGTAACAAACCCTAGGTTGAATGGGGAGGTACCGGATAGATTCGCGTTTTGGTCGTATTAACTAGAGGCAGAAGTTTAGGGATTGAACGTGAAACGAGTTCTAGATCTCACATATGATAGTTCGCCAGAACTGGAATGTGGAACCAACTGTATCAGCTATAATGATTATTGATTGTCAAAGCCAGTTTCTGGGGGTTGAAACAAAGTTAAAGCCACGCTGCTGTGTTATCGATATCGCTACCGTGGCTTGTTGTACGCTCCTCAACAAGACCCGCAGACTATAAGTGTAGGATGCATCCCTATAAGAGGCCAGACTAGGATGCATCATGCCAGTGTTACCAGGGTATTGGCTTGCATGTACTCGAGTACTTAGCCCTAGCCTGGTTACAGATCCCAATTGCAGTCTGGCAGTTGGTACAATGCTTGAGGGACAGAAATTCGTGATAATGCTTTTGGAACTGGAAGTACCTAGGTAGGCGCCAAGATCGAAACATAGGAAACGTTTCCAATATTCGATCAGACTTGCCTATCGACCCCTATCCTTTGTTATTTGGTTCTCGACAGGGGAACTATTCCCCTCGTAGACAATAACTTGTTCTCCCAGACTGCTTTGGTATTAATCTCGAAGCTTTGGGCCTCAGAAGAGACAGACGCCGCCAACGCTTGGGCAGTACCTATGTCGTCCTGTCAATCCTGGCATAAAACTGACACTAAACCGCCTTCAAGTGCCCCTTCGAATTTCTCGGGTCGTGCGGTCCCTTGAATCAATCTGAGGTTCTCCTTGTTGCGTTGCCTGTATTATCACCGTCTCATCTCTCCCATCACATCAGCAGCATCTGCCGCCTGTGACAGCCACCCCATGATAGCCGCCTGACAGTAGACACTGAGATAGAAGTACGTGGTAGACTTCGTTAGCAGCCCATCTGGCTTGATTCCTGTTCTGATTGTTTTCCGGATTGGAACGCGCTTGGTGAGTATCTCTGTACTATTGGCTGGTGCGTGAGGGCTATGTTGCTGGGGGGGGGGGGCGTGGTGTGGGTGCCGGTGCTGCTTGCCTGTGTTGCTGCCAACCAACTTGCCCTTTCTTAAATTACTTACTGGTGGACAGCTTCAAATAACAACCGATACAACACAAGCTTCATCAACCCCCAACGCCCAACGCCAATTCCAAAGCATCCCATTTTTGACACAGCCTGTAGCTATTCTCCCCGGCGGTAGCAAATTACATCACCCATTTGGTCGACTAGTTTCTAATACCACTACCTCGTTGTTTTGGTAAGCACTCGCTCCTGTCGCCTCCAATCCCCAATCCCCTTTCTTCACCATACTTGACGACACGCAGTGCATGTTCGAGCGAGGTGGGATCTTAGGACTGATCAGAGGACAACGAAACAGATTTCCGATATTTAACTGCATCTCTCGGTACGTTGTGCATCACTGGAGAAATACCGCATCTTCCCGATCGCCCCCCCCTGAATCCCTTCCCCTTATCTGCTTCACTATCACGACCATCGTTATCGCAGAAAAGGAGAACCACCGTATGGTCAAAAACAATAGTTGAAGCTTAGCTGGGAACGGGATGGAGGTTGTGTGAGAGTCGGCAACTGGACACGTGAAGACAAACAGTATCATGATGGCAGCGGGGGTATCGAGGCGAGGGGAACCCGGCGGGAAAATGGAGACATGGATGGAATAGAATGCCTATATCGGAGACATATTTCTAGCGAGAAGGGGCTAACGAGTTGAGAAGCACACCTGCGTCATAGTCACCAATAGATACAAAGGTTGGTAGTCTTTCCTTACAACCTGTGATTCCATGGAGGTTCCGGCAGAGCTTCTACTTGTTCACCTTCGGTCCCATCTCCGTATTCCTATTCTCACCTCGAGAACATTACCATCCTCAGCGACGTCATTACATAATCCTATATATAGAGTTCTCAATGCTGATAAGTGCTCCAAGTGCTCTAGTTTTGAGTTCAATACACACGGCCGTCTTACGATACCTCCAAGAAGGACCGTGCCACCTCAGTTTGAGTATATAGTCCAGAAATGGTTGTTGCTACGATCAAGTGAGAAAACCCCTCAAATACCCGATCCCCTTGGGCCGCCCCTTCCATTTACTGCCCAGAATTATTACCTCCGACTTTGTATATTTCCCTTATATTTTCTGGATTTCCGTTTTTGTGATGCCCCAGAGAGGCGATTGGCCGCTTGCGAACCACTTGAAAGAGGAGGGTGCAATTGTGAAGAGGAGGATACGTTCAAGGATCTCTTGGATAGGGAGTTACGGCTCAGTGCATTCGGGATTCCTATGAGAAGAGGAGTATATAGCTACATGGCAGTGGATGTCACTGAGAATGCTTGGTGGTGCAGACTGAAGGCGGGAAGTGGTTCGCAGCAGCGAATACCGATCCTGCTTACAACTATGATGTGCGAACTTCATTTATTTGATACCAACAAACGTGCTTCGTTTATTAAACCCCCTATGTAATTCTTCTTGGGCCTGAGATAGGGAGTGGTCATATGTGATATTTCTGTTGTCTTTATCACTGCTCAGATTACCTCCCCATGATTCCGTGCGGAGTTGGGAGAAAATGGTACCGTTGCTAACAGGATTATGCATAGATGTGTTGTTGTTGGTGATGGTGCTGTTGGGAAAACATGTTTATTGATATCCTACACGACGAATAAGTTCCCTTCGGAATATGTACCCACTGTGTTTGATAATTATGCAGTTACTGTGATGTGAGTTCATCATTTCATTCCAGTTATCAATCCTTCTTTCAATATTTAAATACCCCCCCAATTTTATTTGTGTCTTTCTTTTTCAATCGGGCGAATGGGCGTGGCTCCGGAATCAAGAAATATAGTACTTCGGTCTAGGTAGGTTACAGGTAAAGCTATGCTTCTTCCAGCGCTTTCCCCTCTTTTATCCGTGGCCCATCTCGGTTTCTCACAGACGGTGCCCGCATCGCATCGCGTGTTGTTTGCGTTGGGCGGCGTTGATGGCAGCTACTTCCCGAAGGTACCAACACATGCCCCGTCGTACATTAACCTTCCAGGTTAATGATCTCGACGTCTCAGACTCTCATGCATCCCCCATTCTTTGGGATCATGCCTCCGTCATGGTGCCTATGTCCATCCACCTCTCCCGTCACACCTAAATCATGATACCTTTGCATCTCACTGCCTTTCTACTCCTTCAGCTGCGAATTCTATCCTTCGAATTGTCACGATGCTTGGACATATTTCAAAGTTAGCTATCCTCGCGCTGCTGATTGCGAGCAGCGGAGCATTCCCAAGCTTATCCCTTGGATTCCTTCCTATCGTGGTTTCAAAACGCCCCGACCTTCTCCCAGCCATCCCCACAAGCAGCACGAATTGCAGAGTCGCAGCACGGGACTGGAAATTGCCTGAAACCTCTGCTGCCTTGAGCATTATCTACTTCATCAGCATTACTTTGATCAGCATGTCATTGATTGCTTGTTCCATTGTGGCATACATTGACTACTTGCGATGGAAGGGCAAGCCGCCACCAAGATGGTTCCTGTGGCTTGGTGCTAGGAAGGGTGGGAAATGGATGGTCAAATTTTGGAAGGGGAAAGATGGAGCAGCACCAAACGGGCTTGATCTAAGCGAAGAGGGTTTAAGACAACACAGAGTACGGCCTACAGGGGTAGGCCTCCGAGAAATGGGAAGGCCTGGATGGCTGAACATTGAGAGCCATCATCCTAGGACAGAAGAGTCATGTGGAGCTGGTATCCATGAAACGGCCGAAGAGAATCAAACGTCGACGCCTCGACAAAATCCGGGATGGGTAGATGTTGTCCAGGAAGCAGAGGCGTATAGGCAGCAGCGACATTACCCCCTGCCTCCACTTGGTATGGCTGTTGGACCACCACCGCTGAAGGGAGTTTTAGTGGTGAAAAAACAAACCAGTGATGGATAGAATGTGGAATAAAGACGAGCCAGGCTAAAGGGGGGATTCTTACCAGATTTTTTGTGCTTCTTTTCTTCCTCTCTTTCTTTCATTTATTTATTTTAATCTGTTCTGTTTCTCGTTACTTTTTTTTTCATATTTCCTTGGTCACATTGCAATGCTAAGACAGAAATTCTTATTCAAATATAGGATCGGCGACGAGCCATATACTTTGGGTCTATTCGATACAGCAGGTCAAGAGGACTATGATCGTCTTCGTCCGCTTTCCTACCCACAAACGGATGTCTTCTTGATTTGTTTCAGCGTTATGTCCCCCGCATCCTTCGAGAACGTGAAAGAGAAGTGGCTCCCAGAGGTGCATCACCACTGCCCCGGAGTACCATGCATAATTGTCGGCACGCAAATTGATTTACGAGAAGACCCAACACTTACGGACAAATTGTCAAGGCAAAAGCAGAAGCCCGTGGAGTACATGCAGGGCGACAAACTGGCACGGGAGCTGGGAGCTGTCAAGTAAGGCTCCTTCATTTCTTTCACCTCATTATTTCTAAAGGGAAGTTCCTAATACCAGGTGTTAATAGATACGTTGAATGTTCTGCCTTGACCCAAAAGGGCTTGAAGAACGTGTTCGATGAGGTAAGACTTGTCATTCGCATTTGATAAACTACAAATAGCTAAGAAACAATAGGCCATTGTCGCCGCTTTGGAGCCGCCACCATCTAATAAGCCTGGAGGCAAGAAGCGCGTCAATTGCACAATTCTGTAATGTGAACGAGGTGTGAGTAGCGTGGCGGAGGAGGGTGAGATTATAGTCTGTAAATTTGGAGGATTGGGTACGGAAGGAGTCGGACCCGGTTATGGCCGGACGGTTTGCTTTTGTGAAGAGGATATTGTTTTTGAGCGTACACAAGGGCGGAAATGGGATGCAGATTGATATGAGTTCTGAGAATGGGAGGCTTGCTAATGTCTAACGCCCACACTGCTTAGCCATGTTTCTTATTGGCTGTATCTTATTTCTGGTCTTGTCCTATTTCTTCACTTGTCTTGTCACGTACCACCTCATTCATCGCACACCCAACACCAAAACACCAATCCTGCTTGCAGTGTGGCGGTGGGCATCTGATCTGATAATTTCTTCCTATTCTTCCTCTTATCGTGTGTATGTTTGTCAGTTGGCAGGATAGGACAATGGGCGGTGAGAACAAAGATCAAGCTATTGTGGGAGGGCGCTCATGGGGTTACGCCTCCGAAGGCCAGAGAGAGCAAGACGAGTTGGGGTGTAACAGCCTCAATTCTATATCTTATTTTGATAGTATGTTGCTGTAGTTTGTTTGCGGCTGACGATTGTGTTTTCAAGTACTGTTATGTTTGATGTTTATGCGTATTGTAGTTAAGCCTGATATTTATTAAATAGAGTGTCGTTTCATCCCTCTTGATCAGATTCTATGAGCTGGGCTGAGCTGGGCGTGTGTTTGCTCTTTCATTATTTTGGGGGCGATTTCGGGCTTGCGCCGAGAGCTCGTACCAAGTACATACATACACCCTCCAACAGAGCTCAACCAACCCGGCTCCACCTTGACTCGGCTGCCTTACACTCTATTGCTGCCAGACACTCATTTTTTCCAAACTGTTCTTCGTGCTAAGCTGCTCTAATCCTAAAAGAACACAAGGGAAGACGAGGGTAGGCAACAATGAATGTGCCACCGCAGATCATCAAGGTCAAGCGTCGGCGGGACGAAGATCCTGTACAGGCTCTGGGTGAGTGTAACATATAGCTATAGTTCTTATACTTACATCGCACTCCCTTGGGATACCTTACTTTTACGTTATCTCACCATGATCACAACTAATACATAAATAGTTGTGAACAAGAAGATACGTGGCCCCACCGACGCCGGCGCCGAGTCAGGCACATCATGGCTATCTCCAGGGTCTACTGTATACCGGTTACAGAGGACGGAGGGAAAGAGTGGCGAGGTAGAAGTTCTAGAGAGAAGCAGTTTCGGAATACCAGTAGTGAGAAATACTGTTGCAGAGACCGCAGCGGTATCAGCCCTAGCTACAACAGCTCCTCCGGCCGCGGCTAATGCGCCACCCTCAGTTCACACGCCTACGATAAGCTCAGCTACCCCAACAAAGAGGAAGGGTGCACCAGAGAGTCCTCTCACGGTGACGGGTGTGCCTAAGATCGATCATACCCCACCAACACCCGGCCCAACACAGACAGCAATACCAACTACGGCTGCGGGAGCCACTCTGAGACATGGACACCCCCCAGGAGGCAAAGACAATGCGAGCCTTCTCCAGGTACCTCAACCTCGGAAATACCATCTGGCACACAGAATATCGCACAAGCGGGGGTCGACACCAGGTTCTCCTGTGAAACGGGGGACAGGTAGTCCAAAGAAATCCGCTGTGTTCATGGAGGGAGATGGATCTGGGATTGGGAATCCTGTGAGTCTGGGTGTGGGTGGGGCTGCAGGGGTGCATAAAGAGAAGAAGAGGAGGAGAGAGAGGAAGGAGGAATTGCGAGTTATGCTGAGTAGAGAGAGTTTTAAGGAGAAGGAGAAAGCTCAGACGAAAGTGGTGCCAGCACCAGACACGAGGAAGAGACCCAATGTGAATCCGCTTGAGAAGAAACAGAATGAGGAGAGGAAGCAGAAGCTTCTGGGGAAGGCAGGAGTGGGAAATGGGATAGATATGGATATGCCGAAGGTACCGCCACAAGCGAAACCTGTAGAATCTTCCCGGGGGATGGACGCACACAGGCATCCCGTTAGAGATAACATCGATAACGATGATGACGAGCTCTCAAAGCAATTGCAGGCTATGGTATTGGCATATCTGAATGACCAAGAGGGGATTACAAATCTACCCACTACCCCCGTGGCAGCAGCGAGGAATAAGCCGGTGTCAAGACAACAGAAGCTTATTGGCGGTGGTGTAGGTGGGGGAAGCTGGGCGAAGGTGGATAGACCAAGGGGGATGCATAGGAGTGCAAGTGCAAGAAGCGGAAGTGACGCAGGATTAACTGCGACTGAGGACGAGAGTGAGCTGAGTGAGAGTGAATATGTGTATGATGTGTATGTGAAGCAGACCGTGGAGCATAAAAAGTTGGTGAGCCCAACAGGAGCGGCTATTACTGGGACAGCGGCGGCTGTTGCGGACGCGGAATCACAAATCTCGGGGATGAAGCCAGGGGAATACGGTATCTTGGTGTATGTCCCCGTTTCCACAGCCCCGGGCTTCAACGTCATGCATACTGACCACTAATAGAATATCAAACTCTGATGATGAAGAGTGGTTCTACGAAGGTGGCTGGGAGGATGAGGACAAGGTCGAGCAAGAAGGCCTGAGTGATGACGAAGATAGCAATGGTATGCACTCTTATTCACTATACACATATTTGTTTGGTTTTCTGACCCTGGGGGCTTGTAGCCGAGGACTATCACACTAATGATTACCCCGACGAAGAAGAAGAAGTCGACGAAGATTTCTTCGGTGAAGACGACAATGACGAATATATTATTGACGACGACGGGTTAGAAGGATATTTATATAGCGGGCTCATGGGACACCGCAGTAATATGGTACAAAGCGGTGATGAAGGTGATAGTGAGAGCGAGTTGTATGAGAAGGCTTATAGCCGCGGTTCTCAGAAATGGGGTGGTAGGGGGCTGGGCGGGAGAAGGAAGTTTGCACCAGGAGAAGAAGAGTATGATTTAGCTGAGGACAGCGGAAGTGAGGGTAGTGATGTAGGGAAAGTGAGGAGGATGTTGGAGAGGGGGGTGTGGGGGATCGGTTCAAGGAGCTCGGTGATGGATGGAGGTAGTGATGAGGAGATGGACTGAGATTGTTTATCAAGTGGCTCTGTGAGGGGCATAAGACATGCACGGGCTGTCGGGGTAGACGAGCAAGTCACTGCTGTGAACGTAGAGAGCGCCGATGCTGACTGATGTTTGGTTGCCTGAAGCAGCTCAGGGGTTGTTCAGAAATGACCCACCCCGCAAGGTGCTTTTGTTTTGTTTTGTTGAGAGGTGCGCACGACACGATGTTTGTAACCCAGCGTTGAACATGATATTATATGGCAAACTACTATTTACTAGATACTTCTTTAGCTAGGGGGGCATATAATGTACCATTGCTGTCGGCACCCAGTTAGCAGTATCACGACAGCCAGCACGTATAGTTATTGATCGACTAGTAGACAGGACTCCACATATAATGGAAGATGATAACACGAAGAAGCGCAAGCCAAGGTGGACTACACGAAGATGCAAAACAGAGACTAAGCATCAGAATTACAACAATATTGGATTTATAGAAGAACCCGAAGCCAGTACCAATGATTTAGTTCATGCTATCATCAACCCAATAACCTTCGATTTCATATACAGCTTGGTGGCAAAAAAACTCATACCCTTGTCTGAGTTTTTGTATGTGTTTTTGCTTGGTGGGGTATGAGTTTTTTTGCCACTAAGCTGTAGGTAGGTACCTAAAAGGGGACGCTCGTTGCGAACTGAATATACAGTATGTAGAGTACTCGAGTACTCTGTACTCCGTACATAGTCGCTCGTTGTCAACCCTTGTTGCTGCAGTACCGCATCCACTGGGAAAGAAGACTCCATGTCGCTTTTTAAGACATAGGCTGAGCTCACGTTAAAGCCACTTGCTTTTTGACCTTGCATATCGACTTTCCTACGTGAGCTCGACCTATGTCTTAAAAAGCGACATGGAGTCTTCTTTCCCAGTGGATGTGGGTAGTGGTAGATTCCACAAGCTGAGCAAAGCACGATCTCGTGCTTTAGCTGCTACCTACGTGGGGTACTTATTCGTAACGCCACCATTTGGCCATTATATATTTTTCACGCTAGATATCTCACCCATGTAACCTACTTAGATCCTTGTAACCACCATTGGATATCTCTCGTCCTATCTCTCATTAGTAATCATCAGCGTGCAACGACATGGCGAACAATATCATGCTAATGTGGGGTTACAGCTGATGAGGCAGTACATTGATGCGGAATCTTCTTCTTCCGATGGCGATGATGATAGCAATACAACACCATATCGAGCTCCAATTGCATATGAGAAAAAGGACTGGTCACTATGTAGCAGATGCTGGATGGGGATACAGAGGCTCTTGAATACACAAGTACCTGCGTTGCCATCCTTAAGCACGAACCCAGCACATGCATTAGCTAGCCTAGTTGCTGTGGTTACAGTCATATCAAAAAGGTAGTAAAACCTCTCGAATCGGCAATGTGAATGTAGAAATCCACGTAGAGGCTAAGAATTTGGACTGACAACCCCAGTAGTACATAAACCAGGCCACAGAATTCGAAAGTTGATGCCGATATCCATGACAGACGGTATTGCGCACGATAAATACGGTATCACTGAAACTTCAAGATAAATGGGCTCATCATTTAAATATATTTTGCCGCTGCGACATCTGGGCGGAGAGAGCCCAATCTACTACACGGCAATATGGGAGAGGGCACCAGGGTCAGAATACATGACTAATACGCTGCACCAAACCTTACATTTACATTTGACCACCGATAAAAACCGCGTTGTGTACGAACAAATTGACAGCTGTGTGATGGGTGAACCCATTACCCTATTTGCCGGTGACGAAAGACGCCACATCGACTGTTGGTTTATTAAAAAGAATAATCGAATTGCTGGGGATATCAAAGGACAGTGGAAGGTTTCGTGCGCTCCGCTCACACCCCAGGAAGCGAATACACCCTGTGACCTCCCCAGCTGGAATTCGGCAGATTTTCTCGACTGGCTTGAGGCGACAGCTGCCCCGTTCTGGGAAGGGTGGCAGCTTCCGAGAATTCGTATGAAAACCACACATCTTCCGACAACTATCCCCTTAGATAAATACATATGCCAAGAGGAGAGGCTAGACCTGGGTACAATGCTAGCGAATCTTGCGACTACAACCTGGGTAGAGGGCGCACTAATAACACGAAACACCGACTACTCGTTGAAGATCTGCAAGGTGTATCCACGACCACAGAAGACAAAGCTTGAAACGTCGATACCAAACCCATATAATGTTGTACCGCGACGCCTGTGGGATCTTGTCAACAATCGAGTAGTCGATATCGATGTATTTGCAAAACGTGGGAAAAATGGTGAAATCATCTCGCCACGCATGCCAGCGGGCGGGTATTGGGCAATCAGCCATAGCTGGACATCAGATATGCAAAGGTGGATGACTCCAGTTAACAACTATCGGTGGCCAGTCCCTCTACCTGTTGGGGTTACCCTCGAGGATATTCGCTGGGAAGCGTTACGGGCTGGGGCGGTCTATTGCTGGCTTGATGTTCTGTGTTTGCGCCAAAGAATGGAGGAATGTTCTTACGGGTTGAAGGCCACTGACAGAAAGTGGGTGTTTGTCAACAATCATCATCGACACTGCTCCGAGCCCCAGCATACTGAGATCAACCAACAACAGCGGCTGGAGGAGTGGGCGCTGGATGTTCCAACTATTGGCAACAATTATCGCCAGGCCACGCATGTACTTCGGTATTTCAATGGTCTTGGGATACCTCTCAGCCTGTCAGGGTGGGACGGCCCCCGCCATTGGATTAACCGGGCCTGGACACTACAGGAATCACGTCCCGAACACATCATGGTTAATGCCAGCATCCCTGAAGGAACGTATCTACCACTACGGGCGATGGTAGAAATTGCTGGAGAGAGGCGCCCAATCCAAGATGTTTTGCTATCACTAGCTCGCCTGATTAAAGACGCAGAGGCTGAGTATGTTCCACATAAGTCTATGCTAGAGCGAACGTTACCGCGCTGGAATGCGAATTGGTGGTTACCACTGCCGCAGCACTGGCAATTAGATCTCCCTCATAGCGATCTCCAACGTCTTACACTTGGCCATGATGTACAGGCATTGGTCATTGCCCACTTCGTGTTTACGGTGTCTCAATTCATGGTCCGCTTGGGCTGGGAGACTATGACTAAGAGTAGCCTATCACGCGAGAATTATTGCCTACCTAGGGCAATGCCCACTACGCTTGAGGGATTCTCGATGCTAGTGGAGAGTTTTGTGGATTGGGCAGTTCTACTTTATTGTGGTAGAGGCGCTGCACGCAAGCTTTTGATATGGATCAGCTCTCCATGGCCAGGCCATAGCAATACCAATACCGATATTGGCGTTGTAGGCATTATACCAGGGGCGACAGCGATGGTTGGTATAGGGGGGGTTTGGGGGTTGTTCAAATACACGGTATCACTAATTCATATGAACCTACGTGTGGTTTCGGGTCCAGATTGCCTGGCAGTAGAGCTGTGGGGCTATTTATCATTTATTGCACTTACAGTGATAACTGCAGTAACTCTGAGAGCGCGTCTTCGAGATGACTGGCCATGGCAGCCTTGGATAGCAACGACCATAGCTGGATGCTCCGAGTACTGGAATTCAAATGTTTGGCAACGACTGATGTGTCTGCGAGCGCTAGCGCCAAATATAACAAGACAAACAAAACGGTACTGTAGTATCCTCGCTCTTGCGCAGGAAATGTCGCGGCGGGTGGCAAGCAACGAGCGAGACAAGATCTGGGGGCTTGGCTACCTCATGAAATGCACCAATCTCCCAATCTACGCTGAAACACAACCAATAGAGGATGCCTGGCTTCACCTTGTTTCACACCTGCCCTATCCTGCCCAATTGGAATTGCTCTTTAACTTCCCAAACCCACGAAGCCAGGAAGTTGGGGCTCATGGAACATGGGTCCCAACATGGGAACAAGTAACCTCGGTAGTTCCGGACGCAAGTGTAGAGCTGCAACGACCAAGTTGGCCCCCGAACTGGTTCTTTGAGGAAAAAGTACCAACATTCCCAAAACTTCTTGTCGATTTGTCACATAGCAAAAAATATGATGAGGCATCGCGAGCCCTCCTTGTTCCATGCTGTGGCAGAGTCCTATTGTGTACCCAAATTCGCCACTGCATTGCAGAGGGCCTGGGACAGGGTTTCGATAGCCGAAGCGCAAAATTGGAATCCTATGCGGTGACAATAGCTTCTCGTCGTGACGGCAGCAAGAGATTGATTCATTACTTTTACTGTCCTCATAATGGATCACTCTTGCTAGCAGATGCGGAATACAGTTCAGAGCCTCTAGCCCTACCCAATCAAGACAACCAGATATATCTCCTTATTAGCCACGGCCGCGATGATGAAGCGGGTGCTATTTCTTGGGTTGTCGCAAGGGCATTGCACCCATTGATGGCCAGTTGCCGGGAACCAGAGCGTGTATTTCAAGCTTTCTACAATCCCTATATAGATGAAGTCAAGCTTAGTCGCGAGCTTGGGCCTACGATACGGAAGCTGACGGTAGATGCATTTGGGCTTACCGAGCAGGAAGCTGTTCGCACCTTGGTAGTTCAAAAGCTAGGTGTGCTGGTTACGGATGATATGATGCCGCTCACTGCCCCGGACATGAATTTTCTCCTTAGCTCCATGTCAAATGTTCCAGTGGTGTTTGTATAACGGATTACAATGATGTCGCATTATAAGAAACTGCTCGGGACCACCATGGGGTTTCTTATAACGCGGGATTTCTTGTCACGAGATATATACACAAAATCTAAGTAATGTCCCAGGGTGGGGGCCCCACGGGGTAGTGGCACCGTCAAAAACCCTAAGAATATCTGGAAAAAAAAGTACTGGGTCATGTTTTGCACTGGATGCCCACCGGACAAAAAATCCTGTGTCCCCAAACTGGATTTTTTACCGGGGCAGATGCACCGGAGTATGTCAGTATCTGCACAGGGATTTGCAAAGGATAATATGCACTGGGTTAATAATTCCAGTGATTTAACCACAGGAAGTATTGTTCTCGGTCCCAGCCTCTTATCTACCTACGCGCTAAAAATTATGCTCCGGGGAAATGCATAACCAAATAACCAAGTATTTTCCTATGATATCTGTATCTGTATCTTTTACAGCGACACACCAGATTAGGTTCGGAAATTCCCTGGAATTAATCCAATGTGATCGAGATATGGTTACCCTGAACCCAGCTAATATCTTATATGCATAAACCATATCATGTGGAATTGCATTTCCTTAGTTGCACAACCTCTCATAGCTTTTTTTTTTTGGAGTCTATACGCCTTTCCCCCGAAGGGAGCCTTAGGCTATGACGCGGCCCCGCTCCCGCACCTTTAAAGGATTGGATTTACACATGGGACAACATGCTGCTTAAACAACCAGCCTCCCGAAC
>Ga0307514_10000933_pt1 | contig 44469 bp, 48 predicted proteins | sample 16_EM_MG_FD_203088 | JGI IMG/M metagenome (GOLD analysis project Ga0307514, IMG submission 203088) | Populus trichocarpa ectomycorrhiza microbial communities from riparian zone in the Pacific Northwest, United States - 16_EM | ecosystem: Host-associated > Plants > Roots > Unclassified | place...
TCTCGTGATTGATATGAACCCCCGCTAAAAGGCATATCACTGGGCCGAATACTTGCGAGTCTCGGCGTGGTATGCGCTGTCCGACTCAACAAGTCCCATTATCACTGTTAGAGGAGAACCCCTAACATTATGTGGTTTTAACACAACCTGTTCCATATTTTCCAATCTTTCATCCCCCCCCTCAGGGAGGTCTCCAGGCCTCCTCGTCAAAGCATCTGCTTTTCCATTCGATTTCCCTGGTCGATAAACAATCTCAAAATCAAACCTTGTTAAAAACTCAGACCATCGTGCCTGTTGTCGATTCAGAAGCTTCTTTGTCATAAAATATTCAATGTTCTTATGATCCGTTATCAGCTGTATAGGGTACGCGGCACCTTCACACTCAGGTTTCAATTCTTCAAGTGCTTTAATAATTGGCATAAGCTTTTTATCGTATATATCATAATTGCATTCGGCCGCCGAGTGTTTCGTCGAATAGTATGCCATGGGATGTAATACTCCCTCATCATCCCGTTGTGACAATACTCCTGCAGACACATAATCGGAGGCATCTGTCTCAATAACTACCTTTCTCTCATAATCAAAATGCTGAAGCCCAGGTGCCGTTGTAACCGCAGTTACCATGGTCTCAAAGGCCAACTGGTGTTCCAATTCCCATACAAATGGTTCATCCTTCTTCGTAATCCTTGTCAGTGGTTCCGGCTTCTCAGAATATTCAGGAATGAACCGCCGATAATAATTACAGAACCCCAGTAATTGTTGTACTTCAAAAAGATTGTTCAAACGCCCATTCTCGGTTTTCTTTTCCCTACTCCAATTTCTTACAGTCTCCACCTTATCCTCATCCATCGAAATGCCCTTCGTCGATATAATCAATCCCAAATATCTTACTGTTTCCTTATGGAATTTACATTTCTCTGGCTTCAAATATAACCCAGCTTCTAACAGCCGTTGCATTATCCATTTAACATGGCCAATATGCTCCTCCTTGGAATCACTATATATCAAGACGTCATCCAAGTATGCTGATGCAAAATTGTCCAGAGCTTCTCTAATGGCATTATTAATATAGCCCTGGAAGTCCGCTGGGGCATTCATTGTTCCAAATTGCATTACTGTCGGTTCATATAACCCATATGTCGTCCGGAAGGCTAACTTATGTTCATCCCCTTCCTTTACTCGAAGGAGATTATAAGCCTCTTGAACATCCAATTTTGTGTATATTTTAGCCTTCCCTAAGAGATTCAACGTTTCTTTTATCAATGGGAAGGGATACCGATTTTTTATTGTCTTACTGTTAATATCCCGATAGTCAATACAGAACCGAAACCCTCCACCGGGTTTCTTTGCAAACAGAACTGGTGCTGCAAACGGTGACGACGATTGGCGAATGAATCCTTTTGACATATTCTCCTCCAACAATTCTTTCAACACCACCAACTCGGTCCTTGACATAGAATATAATGGTCCCCATGTCGGTGTTTCTCCATCGTTCAGGCGTACCTCATGATCGATACCAGGTGGATGCGGTGGTAGGCGATCTGCCAGTACCTTACTAAACAAGGGAAGGAACTCATGATACTATTCCGGAACAACCTCCTCTAACGGACGTTCCTTCAGGTCTTTTGGCTCGATGGCTTTATTAATATCATACAAGGATGCTTTAAATATTGTAAGTTTCCCTTTTTTAACTGTGCGGAAAAACGAAGCTCCTTTTAGCATCGCAATATTTCCCTGAAATGGCCTTGGAGATCGAATCTGTGGTTCAAATATATCTTTGACCTGATATACTGGTTCCGGAGGTTCTTCCATTACTCCTTGTACGGTTACTGGTGCGTTATGGCAATGTGTAGTACAATACTGTGACACAAAAGTAACAGTATTAGATGCAAAACGTACCGCAACGTCATGTAACCGTAACCAGGGGATTCCTAGGATGACTGGGTAGTGCCCTAACTTCAGAACAAACATTGGTAATTGTTCCCCGTGATGTTGTATCTTCATGCCAACTTTGGCAATATGCGTAATGTCCCCAGACTCAATAGGTCTTCTGTCGATTACTTCGACCTGTCTCTTCTCTTTAAGTTCCTGAAGGGATATCTGATGATGGCGAGCAAAATCTTGATCCATAAATGCAATGCCTGTTGCTCCACAATCAATCAGTGCGTGTGTAGGTATCTCTTGTTTGTTCATGGTTAATGTGCAGGTTATAACTAAATGTCTCCCTTCCATTGATCCTTCCAATACCTCCACCTTGCTAACTGATAGTCACGAAATTCCAAAACATTTCAAAGCATTTAAAACAAAACTTTTTCCGTCAACCAAAGCGCCATCCTGCTTGGGTTGACCTAATCTTTTCCCGCTTCCTCAGAACCTTCCTTGGTTCCTACTTTCTTAACCTTTCCTCCAGCCGCCTTGAACGTCTGAGCTTTCTTTCTCGCCACACATTCCGCTGCCCTGTGGTTAAACCCACCACAGTATAAACACCTTCCATCCGCAAACCTCTTTGCCCTTTCCTCAGCTGAAATCCTTCTTCCGTCTGCGCTGAGATCCATTGGTGCAGGTCCAGTATATCCGGCAACAGTTCCAGCTGGAGCTGTTTCGGGAGCCTTTGGCGGGAGAGGAGGCCTGGGGGAAGCGAAACCTACCCCTCCTCCTTTATTCTGCGCCACCTTTTCCGCTCATCTTTGGCGAATCTGGTTGTCCCGTTCCTGGCATACCGTCACAAACACGGGGAGTTCCTCAGGCATATCGCTGTAAGTAAACATGTTCTTCATCTCCTTCGATAGCCCCATCCGCAGGGTATTCCGTAAAGCCGAAGGATTCCAATCCAAATCGGTCGCAATAACTTAAAACTCAGCATAATACTGAGAGAACTCATGGTTCTTTTGCTTAATTTCATGCATTTTTCGTTCCGCGGTGGCTACTCGGTCGCGGTCCCCAAAAGCTGCTTCCAGGAGTTGTATAAAAGCTGGTAGGTCTTTCAACCATATCGTTCTGTCCTCCCGGACATGTGGCAAGATTTGTCCTAAGGCTATTCCCCTCAGGCAGTTGAATGCGTACCGCATCTTCGACTGCTCGTCGGGGAAGCTGGCGGGCTTGTGTCGTACGACCATCCGGAGTTGAGCAATCCAGCCTCTCAACTGAGTTCGATCCGACACTGAAAAGTCTGGGGAGTTTGGAATCTTCTGCCCTCTGTCTTCTGGAGCCTGGGGAGCAGCCGGAGCCACTCTGGCTGCCAACATTAAGGCATTCGCTAACTGCGTCCTCAAACTGCGGGCTTCCTCTCCAGATTGTTGTATGTCCCAGGTCATATCCGCCAATTCCTGTCGGAGTTCCTTGTCCGTTCCAGGTGCTGCGGGTCTCCTCTGGGCTTCATCCCATTCGTTCGTGAAAGTTTGTATCTGCTGTTCTAACTCGGTATGGTCACACTGCGGGGGCAGGAACTGCTTCGTCTGTAGGTCTGTGATCTGCCGCTGCAGGTCGATAATTTGTTGTGGGTGCTCGCAGACCATCTGTACCTCTCGGATTGGCTGGGAGTACTGCACCACCCGTGTCAGTACCTCCTGTGTTTGTCCGAACGCCTCCTTCAATTCCTCGAATCCTACGGCGTCCCATTGTAGATCAAGAAGTGCCATGAAAGTTCCTTGGTCCTCGATGGACACCAGGGCTGCTCGGGGTTCCGTTGATCCTGACATTACAGCGAATCAGGCACATCTACCAATGCCAATTATACGCGTCGAGTTCGGAAGGGGTTGGAGTTGGAGGTACTACAACAATCAGCGGTATTCCCAAAGACTTAGCTGTTGTTGCTGCTGCTGCTGCGTGTCCCACAGTCGAATGGGTTCCTAAACAGTTATGTCCTTCCCAATCACACCGTTCTTCCGGATCGCAAGAATACCAGGAGTGTGCTCCTAAATATCTAGTCCAATGTGCTCCAAACGCAGGATCGTTAATATCAAGTCCGCCACCTTCTTTGGCTGCTTCTGTCCAATAAAGATTCCAAGCAGAGGGAACAGTCGATTGTTCCCAAAAATAAGCTTCGAGGGGTTCTTTCTCAAAGGTTGCTTCATATATGGCTTCGATGCTATCGAAAGCGTTCAGAAGTTCAGGTTCGAAAACAAGGCAAGGTGTTCCGGCAAGATCAAACCAATTCGTCCGAGAAGTACAATTAATGTCGTACTCGGGCATCCTGATATGGTGATCTGTGTGGGTACTGGCGGATATTAAATCTGGTAAGTCGAAATAACTCGTCGACGCAATCATCGCAAATATGGATCCAACAGCGGTTCGATGCTAGGTAAACCCAACAAGAAACAGAGCAAGGTTCAGAATAATACTTACACCCTGTAGAGGAATGCAGGCACATTCAATATCAGGTACGATGTTGTTGGACTTGTTCTAGTGTAACGGACGGGGTCTGGCGTAGGTGATATTGGTAACAAAATGTGATATCAGAAAACAGGACAAGAGGCTCAAGATTCGTTTCGAGGAGATCAAGACAGGACAAGAGTCGAAGCTGTTTCAAAGTCGTAACTTGATTTGCTATACAAGAGAACGAGTAAAGAGAGAAGAAAAGGAAATCCTCCAATGCCGACAACAGTCTCTTTATATACACTTCGTCTGCCACCCTCGAACCATTCCCCATGCTCCAATGTACCATCCGAATCCCATCCTATGATCTTACACACCATTAGCAAACTCCTTATCAATACAATCACGCCATATCATCTGACGTCGCAACACCTCACGCCACTTCCTTATCATACTAAATTATACCGCCACCATCTCGCCGCTTTCTCCGCATCTCCCAACGTCTCCGCCTTTCCGTAACACAATTCCTTCAACACCCTTCCAATATTCGTATCTTCTAATCCCAAGTATCTTCGTACCTCCCAGCGCCGTGACAGCCTAGTTGGCTCTCATCAATAGCCTCATAATCTATCGAGATCTTCCAGCAAACAAAGAGCACACTGTGGAGCATTTTGACTTCTGTCTCTCCATCGTGTGTGACCTTTTGCAAGCTGGAAGTCCATCAACAATGAAAAGTTCCTCCCACATTCCAGCTTTACAAAAAATCACTCCATCGGCTCCCGCCACACACACAATCTGCCTTGCCCTCACTGCCTACCAGACTAGTTACCAAGCACACCCCCTTTCCCCTCTGCTGAAAGGTACCAGGAATCCATTCCCCACTTTGGATGGAGAGTAGAGTAGGTTGTTTCCTTTGCAGGTGGAGAAGAAGTCAGGGTGGTAGTGGAGAAGGCATGAAAACCAGCATAAAGTGTGAGGACTGCAATGAGGCTTTGTGTTTCACACCCAAACGAAATTGTTTTTATGAATTTCAACATATGTAGAGTATTTTTATTTATTCTGGGGGCATTTGGCTGGATTGTGGTTGTGTGATGTGTATTTTAAAAGCGGGCCCATCTATGGGCCCAAACCCGGTTACCGGCAAAGGGATAGGTTTTCTGTGTCATTTCTACAGTACTTCTGTTCGCTTCCTCGATTTTGCTAGGGTTTTAACAGCGTGTTGGGAGGGAGGGTTGGTGCCCGTCTTTCGTTCCATATAAATCATAATGTCTTTGGTGTTTGTACTTTCGGCCTGTGCTGTCGTGACCCAAACGACACAGTGAATTCCAAGCATCAACATTCATCTTCCATCTCCGACGCGATGCTTGCCTTGCCCACACATCCCTTCCACACATCCATTAACCACAGGCCTTTAAACCATATCAAAAGTATCACAGGAACGCCAAGCCACCCACTACAGTTCGCTGGGTTGGAGCAGAATGGGGTGGCAGCCCAGGAAAGGTGACCAAAAAGGGCTGAATTGACTATTCTCGGGAAAATCGGGTGGCGGGCATTAGCACAGCTGCTGAAAACTGATTGAGCCACATTTTAGAGTTATTCGTGTTCCAGTTTAAACTTCTAGGGTTTATCGACTTCTCTGAGCGAATAAATATTAAACTGTTATGCCATCAGAGATCTTTGTGGCGCTTTATATAACAGTATTGTGTGTCTAGAGTGACGATACATGTTCTCTAGGTATGATATAGTACTTTACTCATGTTCCTAGAAATGAGTAAATTATATTACTTCGGAGTTATGGGAATATAAAGTCTAGACTTGTGTCACCAGAATTGAGCTCCGCTCCTCTCAGGCAAAGGCTGGGGCTTACCCTTCCTGCAGTCGTGTATGTTCTCAGGTATGAAAGAAATAATCACGACAGGTTGGTGAGCACATAAGTGGGGAGGGCGAGGAGGAAGAGGAAGAGGAGGAATAGAAAGAAGAAAGCTATCACGTTAGCAAGAGCTATAACGCACCATTTCCACAGCAGCAAATTTAATCTATTAATTGAGCGAGTATCCATGACGGACCTGGCTGGAAAGCCCTCACGGTTTCCTGTGGGATCACTTCTTTCTCGGTGAAAATACCGTGAGCGACGCAGTCTCAGGGTTAGGTTTGCACCTGCGGACTCGGATTGTAGGAGCTCAAGAGAATAACCATGCCTTTGGCTATTTAGGATATCTCTTTTCCCTGTACACAGCATGTAATGATTCGCAGACTTTTCGGCCACATGAGTGTTTACGGAGTGGATGGTCTTTAAACCTACAAGTCGGAAGGTTGTTGAGAGAGTGCAAGCGGCAGATGGGCACCTAGGTTGCTCCACCTCAACGACTCCAGAGTGTGCTGTATTCCATCATGCTATGCCACAGGTCATCGACGCGTCTCGGGGGCTTTGCTAACAGCGGTTTTCTGAATTCTCAGTCCCGCACACTGATGGTCGAATAATATGAGACTGAGCTGTTTCAGGCTGTTAATTGGTCAAATCTGTTGATTAGCATTCCAAGTAGGACATGAAGCAAATCAGAAAATTGGGGATAAATCTAAGTATCTAAGTGCATGTTACCCTTTCATATTGCAACAAGGTGCTTGTGAATGCCCGGTCACGCACAGGCTCGAATGCACACTGTTCTTCTCAGTAACTGTAACTTGAAGTAGTGCATAATTTCGTTCAGTAGGTGTCTGATGAGGCGCGTTTACCACATCGCCTATGGAATAACCCCATCCCTCTAAGATTATCTCCATGTCTCCATCAAGGGAAATAATGTCTGGTATCGCCGAAATATCCAAGCTATTCACCATTCAACCCTCAGCTGGAAATCAGGACTTTTAAACACTGCGTTTCTCTTCGCGTTTTATCCCGTCTTGAGCTTACTGAGAATTTCTTTCAGCGGAATGTGTGTGAGAGAAGATGTTAAAGACGATAACGACGCCGGGAATGGTGGTATCGGGAATCAAAGTTCAGAATTGAAATATGGTGATGATGCTTCTCGGTGGTTCGAAGGTTGCTGAAACATACAAGTCGAACGAACGGAAAATGCCCCTCATCGACAGTAAGCCGTTAATAACCAACCACGCCCTCATCTGGATAACTCGGAGTCCCCGGCTTCGCAGGATGCAACGAATCTTTGATTTCCGGTGAATCCCCGATCAACAATTAGAATGTGGTCTGATCTGACGGACAATGAAGCTACTGGTGGCCCAATAGTGGGTCATGTACTCTACTTCGGTGGACAAGAAATACTGGCGGATTTTTGTGTGCAAGCTCACAAATCGGCGCTAGTATTTTTGACTGTCTAAGTCGAGTATATTCTCTCGATTCTCTGCATATGTAGAGTACATTCAACTCCAACATCCTCTGTTTCGGCATTAGGTAAATCTTGGAGTCAGGTTCAGAATTCCCAGGTTCGTGCAAAAGGATGGATTAGTTTAGTCCTTTTGTTATCCCTGAACAACTAACCGGGAGCCAGCGCGGGAGTGGGTTTACACGTAAAACGCAGAACCTTATTACTAGAGAATCATCGAGGATGTTAGGCAAAGAAAGGGTATTCACTCGGCACACAACGATCCCGTTGCATCCACAGGGTACTCCATGTAACACCATGTGATATTCTATGATTATCACTCATTAGTTCAATTCAGTCTCGATATCAGCTTTTTCCTACACCCTGCAGGTATCCTCATGTATACTCAGGGTAAATGGCTTTAGTGTCGATATTGCACGTCCCGCTTACACGCGCATTCGATTAATATTTCCAGCACAGCATGCTCCGGAACCCTTCCTATCGCATACCATGCCCACATCGTGCGTCCGACCCTTCCCCGGAGACCCCACTGAACCGATGCAGGGCGATCTCTGCACAATCTAGAGTACGCTGGGGGCCCTTAGCTGTTATGTGGGAACGGCGTCTGCATAAAGCTGCGTGAAACTATGATATACCGGACGCATATGTCGTGAAAAAACGGCAGCACCACATATCGCAGGCGAGCTCAGCGGAACACAAAATACAACAGATGTTTCCTACAACTTCCACCAAACAAAGCCGTGAAGTAATTTCGCCAATACATAGAGAGACTCGGCATAAACTCTTAATACTATATCTGGGTGATTTTTCAGTGCTCAACCAAAACATACTAGCTCATGCTGCAAGTGTATTTCTTCATTCTATGCATAAGCCATCTAGCCATGAACAGTAGCACTTGGACTAACGAATCTCCACCTCCAGATCATGAAATATCCAGATACATAATGGCTACCACACATCGGGGAACGAGCGGTGGTGGCGAACTTCATCGGCAAAAGATCCGGTCAGCAGATCCCTAGATAGGTAGACAAACAAAACACGGTACTCTCTTCCCGTATATGCCCAGATCTGTCCTTACGCGTCCAAACTAGATAACATTAAGCCATGCATTTTTGGTACCGGCTATTTCCAGCAGACAGACAGGTAAATGGAATGCATTGACGGAGGGACGAAAAAACTACAATTAACCTCAACGCGATTGATTGTTTATGCCGACATAATACTATTAATATATTATGGTCTTATAAAAGATATACTGTGTTAAGTACCAAGAACAATGTGTACCGCTTGATACCCATAGGTATCACGGCTACGACTCGGAAAACTATTGCTATTCATCAGTGACACCAGATAGACTGCCACATGTAGCTGGTTTCACTAGGACAGGGCTCGGCAGGCTAAAATCCACTGCCTGTCGTCGGGTATGCATATGGTGCGGTTGTGGGGAAGTTGGCGGGTGTGGGGGCGGAGGTGTGCATTAGCTTCTTAGCAAGCGTGTGAAGGGGTTTGCGGCGATTCCATCTGCGGCATCTGCGCCCTGCCGTAACTGCCATCCATCTTGGTCAATTCAATCTCAAGGATCTGCAACGGTCGCGTCGAGAGGGTCAATTTAGCGACTGCACCTGGGCCCGAATGCTTAGGAGCTAAACGGATTATCATGTCATTCTAATTTCTAATCTGAGGAGCTGTTGAGAGGGCAAGGCTGGGTCAGTCTAGTTAACATTGGAAAACCAAAATGCAAATTCTGTCCCGAATCTTCCCCGGGTCCGGGTCTGTCCGAATTATCAGTATCTCGCAAACAGTTTTAAAGTCCATCTTCTGCTTGTGCTTCAATTGATGGCGGTTTTGTTGCTGTCTGCTGTTGAGGTCTTCCATCGTTAGTTGATGTATGTAAAGAAGTACGGGAACTCACCTACTCTAATTGCCATGCCATCATGTACTCAACCGGTGAACCATTCAATTCAGCAACCACAGACACGTACACTTTGTACCTTCTTTGGCAGGGCAAACGGGCCAGACCACCGATTCTACAAGGGCATTGCAGTTAGCGATAGGGAGTCAACTGCTTTACCTGCATGGACGCTACCAAGGTACCCCACGTAATATACCCCACCATCCGCTAACACCTTGATCTATGTCTAAACTCGGGAATGGGCACAACTCTACATTCAACCGAGAATAGCCAGCAACAACCAAGCTCGACTGAGAACGAGGCGTATCGAAGATTGCTCGTTTCAGGATACTAGGTTGCATGTTTATGCCCAGCTATAGCCTCCAATAGAGGAGCAATACCCCAGATTCTGCGCAATCCCTCACCCTCGGTGTAATATGGACCCGGAGACCGGCTCCACAGTCCGGCTGTGGAGAAAGGCGTGGTTTGTGGTTTGGATGAATGGTATATAAACCCCTCGACGTGATCCCTCTCGAGAGACACACAGTAACAATATTCTCTATTCTTCACCCAGAGAAATCTTAACATCAGCAGTCATGACTATTCCCAACGAAGTTGATATCATCGTATGCGGAGGTGAGTCGCTGGGCCCCTGCCGTCGAGGGCGTAAAACTGACAGGATCCAGGCGGCTCTTGCGGATGTGTTATCGCTGGGCGACTCGCCAACTTGGACCCAAAGCTCAATGTGCTCCTTATCGAGGCTGGAGAGAGTGAGTCTCTTTGACTTTCCGAGAGTGTTGAACATGGTTCATCGAATCTAAGGCAACTTGAACAACCCATGGGTTTACCGACCGGGAATCTTCCCCAGAAACATGAAGTTGGATTCCAAGACCGCTTCATTCTATCACTCCAAGCCTTCGGAGCATCTGCTGGGTCGCCGTGCAATTGTTCCTTGCGCCAACATGTACGAAAATCTCGACTTATATTCATGTTTCTCGGGGTATTGACGGTATACAGTCTCGGTGGTGGATCCAGTATCAATTTCCTTATGTACACCCGTGCATCTGCGTCTGATTATGATGACTTCAAGACTCCCGGCTGGACAACCAAGGAGCTCCTGCCGTTGATGAAGAAGGTACGGGATGGTACCATGCGTGTTCGATATTATGATTCTAACGTTCTACACAGCTCGAGACATACCAGCGATCTTGCAACAACCGCGAGGTCCACGGATTTGACGGCCCTATCAAGGTGTCTTTTGGCAATTACACCTACCCAATGATGCAAGGTACTCTATTCTTCATTTAAGTATTTTCTCGCGGAGTATTGATGTTTGGATAGACTTCCTCCGCGCCGCCGAATCCCAGGGAATTCCCATTACCGACGATCTCCAGGATCTCACCACGGGACACGGAGCTGAGCACTGGCTCAAATGGATCAAGTCAGCCGCTCCCTTCTTTCGCAATTGTGGTTTTAAAGCTGACTGAAGCACCTTACAGCCGTGACACAGGTCGCCGATCGGACTCCGCCCACGCCTACATTCACAGCACCATGCGAAACCAGGGTAATCTCTTCCTTCAATGCAACACCAAGATCGACAAGGTTATCTTCGAGGGCAATCGCGCAGTCGGTGTCCAGACAGTTCCCACCAAGCCGCTGTCCCCGTCCCAGACACGCGAGCACCGCATCTTCCGTGCCAGGAAGCAGATTGTTGTTTCCTGCGGTACTCTCAGCTCTCCACTTGTCCTCCAGCGTTCCGGTATCGGTAACCCCGAGAAACTCCGACAGGCTGGAGTCAAGCCTTTCATTGACCTTCCCGGTGTGGGCTTGAACTTCCAGGTATGTCGTGCGATCATTTTTCTTCACTCGGAGTGAATTTCAGTGGGTGTTAATACAACAAGTAGGATCACTACTTGACCTTCTCTGTCTACCGTGCGAAGCCCGATACCGAGACTTTCGATGACTTTGCTCGTGGCGTTCCCGAAGTCCAGCAGAAAGTGTTTGACGAGTGGAACATGACTGGAGGTGGTCCCCTGTCAACCAACGGTATTGAGGCTGGTGTCAAGATCCGACCCACTGAGCAGGAACTCGTTGAGATGGGCCCTGTGTTCCGTGAGGGATGGAACTCATACTTCAAGGTACATTCATCTGCATCACTCGCAATTTCCCTCTGAGCGATGGTGGCAGAGGATGCTAAGAATATAATAGGACAAGCCGGACAAGCCAGTAATGCATTACTCGGTCATCGCCGGTTTCTTTGGTGATCACATGTTGCTTCCACCGGGCAAGTTCTTCTCCATGTTCCATTTCTTGGAATACCCTTTCTCTCGCGGCTCCACCCACATTGTTTCTCCCAATCCATACGACGCACCCGACTTTGACGCAGGATTCATGAACGACGACAGAGATATGGTTAGTAGAGTCTTCCGCGATATTCTCATGTCAAGATTGATTGTTAACACCCTGTAGAGCCCCATGATCTGGGCTTACAAGAAGTCAAGAGAGACAGCACGCAGAATGGACTGCTATGCTGGTGAGGTGACTGGATTGCACCCTCACTTCCGTTGCGACTCTCCTGCGAGGGCTTGTGATATGGACCTTGAGACCACCAAGGCATACGGTGGACCAAACCATCTCACGGCTGGTCTCGCCCACGGCTCCTGGTCCAAGCAGCTAGAAAAGCCAAGAGCACCTGCCGCCAGCTACGTCACCAGCAACCAGGTCGCAGTCCGTGAGGACTTAAAGTATGACAAAGAGGACGACCTTGCCATCGACGATTGGGTCCGCCGTCACGTTGAGACTACCTGGCATTGCTTGGGAACTTGCTCCGTAAGTCTCCTTCTGATGAATAGCCATAGCCCCTTGAGACGCTGACATTACTGTACTAGATGGCTCCTCGCGAGGGTAATGGTATTGTTAAGCACGGAGTTCTGGACCCCCGTCTGAATGTCCACGGAACTAAGGGCCTTAAGGTCGCTGATCTTTCCATCTGCCCAGACAACGTTGGATGTTCGTTACTCCCTTTCTTTGTGCCTTCGTTGATTTTTGACTAACGCGGATGCGAACAGGTAACACTTACTCCACAGCTCTTCTCATTGGTGAGAAGTGTGCTACCTTGGTTGCTGAGGACCTTGGATACTCCGGAGAAGCACTCAAGATGACGGTCCCTGTTCTGCACTTAGGTACATACGAGAAGACGGGGCTCGCCCGTCTCTAGACAATTGTCGGCGCTTTCATGAAAAAAAGCCTGACCTGACTGTTTTTTTCCTTTTCGGCTTGGTATTATGTAGTTGGTTTGACTTTAGGGTTGGATTATTTTTCGTAACGGCATGACGATAACGATTCTTGGGTATTCGGCTTGCATGTATGTATATATCGTTTTTAGGAATAGCTAGCAAATATGATTATGTTCAGAAACATCGAGGTTCGAATGGCTACTTAACAGTGAATCTAATCATCCGCGTTGTCCGGTTACTCTTTAGAGTAGTTGTGACCAGTGTTCAAACTAATGCGGATACCCGAGGAGCAGAAAACGCACAACAGATCTTAAAGAAAGACCTGTGCCGCTCGGTACAACTCCAACAAAGAAAGAGAGAAGAGAGTTCTTCAGGACTGTGCCAGAGGATAATTCACATTTCCACAGATCAGATCATTAGAACAAACTTTGTGTCAGTATGTATAAAATACCCATGCATGCCGTCCCCTATACGTAAACTGCACTTATTCAATTCATACCACGACAAACAGGGTCGTATATGCAGGGTTCATCGACAATACAGATGTAAAGTACACTTGTCGGTATCTGATGTTTGATACTTCCGTTGTGTTACGGTACTTTGTTGCATAATTGTGAAAGAGGTGGGGCCTTTGAGAAACCCCTTGGAGATTCCTTGTTTTCGTTCTGCAGCCTTAAAAACAGCCGATCGAAGAGCATCAAGCGTAGTTGAGTTGTTTTGACGAAGTTTGAACAGTGTCTATATTTGGTTCGGGTAAGTATAGTTTGCGGGATTGCGGCGAATTATTTTCTTTTTCTCCGGGTTTTTGAAGACTTGGACTTCGCCAATTAACGACAAAGGAGAGCAGTCCCAGTATAATTAGCAACAAGGAAGATAGTTTTGAGACTGTTCAATGCTTGGTACGGGAGGCGAATAGCTTCCCCTTGGATGGTAGCTCACAAGGGTATTGTGCTGTTTCTCGATCAGTCTTTTCATGAGCCGATTTAACTATCGAAAAGCCGCAGCTTTTAAAGTAGCGTGTGAGAGTCCCAATACAATAGGCTACCTGCTCGGTATGAAGCAGAATGTGGGGTTTGTACAGGTTTGTTCTCAGACACAGGCTTCTTTCAGGTATAATATTAGAGACTCTTGAAGGTATTGATGAAGTATCGTGGTTGGGAATTGGAACCTTTGTAATAGATATGTGGTTACTCTGCAGGCTCCCTCATACAGCCCTAAACAACGATCCACCACCTCATCCGTACCCAGAATTGCGATTTTCGCATTCAGAGCAAACAGGTTTTTCTTGACAATGGTTTCTCTTGAGAGTCTAATCCTCTTTCCGATTCAAGGGGTCCGTGCATGCTACACCATCATGATTGCGGGTATCGATGCTATACGAAGTATACATCACACCATCCAACTATCCATCCGGTCCGTATTCTAGCCTCTTTATTACACAACCCTGATCACAATTCTCTACAGATGATGAGTAGACACAACAAGTGCAGAGCTGTCAAGGAGCTTGTGTGACAATGGCGCTTATTGCGTGTATATATCTCCTCTCCCTACAACATATTCTGTTCCAGGAGAGCTGGAGCAGCTTTACCTACCAGGTTTCGATTCCTTGGCTGGCATTGAGTAAGAAGTAAACATTCCCAATATGTCCCCGACTGACACTAACAGGTACGATAGCTGATAGTTTAATTGACCCCCACCTCGGAACTCGTCTCGACGCCATTCGTCTCACGAGTAGCATTTGCTACTCTTCCAGCGAAGAAATGGAGCCCATAACCCCACCCATGATCACGTTCACGCCGCCGCCGGCCTCTAAAGCCCCTTCACCAATGCAAGCCGCAACTAGAGATTTCTACCACCTCCCCCGCCCTCCCGCCCTCCCTGTCTCTCCCGTCCACATCCACAACCCACTGGACCCCCAATATCTCGGCCGCATCCCATGCTCCTACACAACCCGCAAGCTGCAGGACCTGGGCGACAAATACTTAAACTACGAGCCGAACGCAGACGCCTATATCCGGGTCATCCCCATGAAGCGGTCACAACTCGGGCTTGTGCGTGTGCGGGTGCTGCCAAAGCAGAAGGGCCGGAAGGTGGTGGTTATACAGAAGCGCTTTTCGCTGCAGTGCCCCGGAATCCGATTTTCACCTTCTGTTAGACCTCTGCAATCATCAATGCCAATTCGTAACCCTCCCTCCATGCCCCCGTGATCCCTGCGTGTTTCGGATACTGACGTGGATAGATATTGAATACGCCCTATACCGTGCTCCGCTGCTGGCAGCGATCTTGTTGAGCGGACATGTACGGAAAGGGGACACGGTTGAGGTTCCAGTGCCGCATCCGGGAGTGTGGAAGGCAGTGATGGAATGGGTTTATACCGGGCGAGGGTGCGTGGTGGATGACAAGATGTTGACAGATAACCTGCAGTATTTGGGGGCACGGTTATGATAGGGTGCGATGCGGTGCGGAGAGGGGTTATGGTGTAAGCAAGCTACGGAATAAAAAGCTCACAACCTATCTTTGAGATTTCGACTATCCGGACAATAGTATGATACTAGGATTCCATCTTGGATAGGTACTTAAGTAAATCGTGAATGTGGCAAGCTACACGCTGGGACGTCCCGCTTTCTTCCCTTCGCACAATTCGGAATGAATGATATGCTGTGGTTACTGGAAGGAGAAAACATAAGTTTTGAGACATGATAGCATGTAATGTAGTACGTGATGTTGCTTTTCGGCTGGTTAACGTTTGGTTTGTATTGTCGTAGCGAGTTCTGCAAATGCAATTACCATTAAATAAATAACGCCCAATGTAACTCGGGATATCACAAATCCCATAAATTTCATATACTCATATTAACTCCCGTCTCTACTCTTTATTGACTCGCCATTCGAACCATCGCCAGAATAAGAAGAATAACCAGGTAAAACTGCATCTCCACATACATAACTCTACAAAACAAAAGTAATGCACCTCTAACCACACACTACCTAAACCGTCTATTTCGTTGCAACGACGGGCCTGCGAATGAATGGGTGCTTCAACGCCTCATCGGGAGTGCACCTTTTCTCCGGATTGAGGTTCAAACATCTCTCCAATAGATCCACAAACAAATTTAGTTCTTTCAATTCCGTCTCGCTGCCGGTCGCCGCCGAGAGAAGTCTGCTCTTTAGTTCTCGTGTGGGCTTCGTGAAGTTAAGGGTTCTGACGACATCCTATTCATCATCGTTAGCACAGATAGTGAGAAACATGTAGATAGCAATATACCTTGCCGGTGATCTTGTCCTTCTCCACACTTCTGAAATTTCCCATCTCATCGAAATGGAATCCTGTAAACTGCCCTTTCTTGAGTAGTTTATTGCTGAATCTTCCTCGACACTCCATGATACTCCGCAGCATCTGATTGTTAGTCCTGCCGGTGAACAAGATTTTGCCTGTATACAGTTCATAGAGAGTGCATCCAATCGACCACATATCAATCGCAAAATCGTATTGCATTCCTAGAATAATCTCTGGTGCTCTGTAAAAACGCGAGACCAGGTACTGTGTGATATCATTCTCGGAGGCATCCGAGGCAGAACCCAAATCGCAGATCTTAAGGATGTTTTGACCTTCGTTTACCTACAAATTGCAATTAGCAATAGTTATTAAGATGAAAACAAAATTAGAGGAATCATTACCAAAACATTATCGGGTTTTATATCAGCATGCAAGATGTTGCACTTTCGCAAGAGTAACAGACCAAGGAACATCTGGTGTGCGTAGGCACGAACCGCACTGAGACTGATACCTACATCGCGAATCCCGGATTTCTTCAGAACGTCACGGAGATTAATGCTAGAAATAAGATGTCAACAAGAGGGGCCTGTATGCAAGAGAAGGAACGAACTTAAGATTTTCAAAAACAATGCAAAGATGGCCTTTGTGTTCGAAGTAGCGCTCAAGCCTCACAATATGTTTCTTATCCTCGGGATCCGCGGCGGCAATCTTTTTTAGAATATCTATCTCCTTCATCCCCGCTTTTCGCCTGTTTTCCGGTTAGTTCGTTCATGCGAATACCAGGAAAGGAAACATACATAGTCTCGTTATTTCGGATAATTTTGATTGCCGAATCCTTGCCCGTTGTAATATCCCGGGCCCGCACTACGCCAGAAAACATGCCCTTACCCAGACTCATCTGCACTTTATACTGGTTGTCAAGCAATTCCCCAGGAATCATTTTGTAGTACCCGTCTTGGTCATCCCAGTCATCCAACAAACTAGCATCAAGTTGCTTAGCTTCGATTATAGGGATTGCTTTGGTTGTTTCTGTCTTGTTTGTGGGAGGCGGAGGTGCAAACATATCGTCATCCTCGCCTTCGGCAAACATGTCAAAATCATCATTATCATTATCTTTAGATTGCCCATTGGCGTCGGATTCTGGGCGCGGCACATCAACTTCCCTCATCAGGACATCACGGTCAGTTGATTTCATCTCATTGTAGGCACCGGATGAAACTTCATTCTTGTGAAGCCTTAGCTCGCTTCGTTTCTGATCGTCCTGCATATCCATTGTTGGGTCATAGTCTGCGGCCGATGGTTCATCATCTGCTTCTTGATCGGGTGCGGCACCTTCTTTGGCAATGGCAAAAACTTCAGCAGACGATGGATCGCGCGGTGATAGCGGGGTATCTATGAATCTATGTTAGCTATGTACGTAAAACCTTTCGCCAAAATCGACATACTCGGTGAATCGGCGTCCGTGCTGTCTGATGGAGAACCTGCTGGAGTTTCTTTAATTCCAAGTGCAGAAGCAAGTAACGGAGTGCCTGGGCCCCGATATTTGGCTTTGATAGCTTCTCTCTTCTTTCTGCGTTCTTCGATAAGCTTAGCTTCGTCAACCGGTTCTCCGATTTCCACCACAGGCTCATTGGATTTTTTAGCATCCCTTTCAAAATTCAAAGAAGCTCTGCTGGATGATGTTAGTTCGACTCCACATCGAAGCGTTGGCCTAAAGTATACATACCTTCCATCACCATGTTGCCGCGACGCAGATGATCCATCTCGTTCTGCATGACGATTCGAGTCTTTACTGCGTGCTTCAGCGTCTCGTCTTGTGCGATCAAAAGGAGCTGGGTGTTCTCCCCGTTCACCAGCTGGCCGGTCTGGTGATCTTCTGCGTCCATTCTCATATCTACCATACCGCACGTCCCTATTATCATAGTAACCATTCGGCCCGTCTCGCCTTCGATCATCATAATACCCACGGCCTCCCCCTCCTCCACCTCCACCTCTGCGTCCACGATCTGGCCGAGGCCCTCTGAGTGGCGGTGAGCGACTTCTAGTGCGCGAGCGCTTGGATTCTCGGTAAAAGCGGTCATCGGGTGGGTCGTGGTAGGATATCTCGGGAGCCTCAGAGCGGTCAATATCGGCATAGCTCACCCGCGGGCGTCGAATCGCCATATCCCTCTCGTTGGCCTCGTAGTGGACCCTGTGACTCCTGGCATCATCGTCCCGTTCCCGACTTCGCCTTCGCTTTTCTCCGCGTGGTGGATAGTCGCCGTTACTTCGACGGTCGCGATCCGAATATCGATCATTGTAGCGCGAAGATGCGCTGCGAGCAGGGGATATCGAAGCTCTAGGGATTCTACTGGAATGACGGTCAACGCTAGGGCCAGACACGGAAGGCAGCGATGGAGGTGCCTTCTCTACATCTGATTCGAAGATTTCCCCCTCCTCGTCAAATGAGCTGTTGGGAGATCCCATTCTTAATTCTCCTGGAAAGAAAGTTGACTGATACTTTCGGTTAGGAAAGCACGTATTAGCCTTTTCGTTCGACTTTAAGGTTTGACAAGTCGTGTCAAGAGTCCAACCCCAGTGAGTATGCGCAAGACTGGTGCGATGGATTCTGTCAAGGCAGCGGGCACTATCGACAGGAACGAATATTTGCGTCGGGAAGAGTAGAAGGCGACGAAAGCGTTGTGCTTGAACGCAAACAGAGTAGAGTTGGGGAGTAGTTGAGCTGTGATGATGATGTCGGTAGTGTCTAGGCGATGGCAGGTGCTGGGGAAACTTTGGTTCTAGAGGGAAAGCGTGATCAAAATTACGCCTCTAGCGCAGACCTCAATAGAATGTGTGACATGGGTGGCTGTTAGCCTCGTGTTTCAGTGAAGGGTAAAGCGTGATCACAATTACTCTTCCAGTGCGTGCCTCAGAAACACGGTACAGGTGTGCGGCTCTGCCGCCCAGAAAAGTTACTGCAGATACCTCCCCGCTGCTCCCCACTGCTCCATCTCCTTCATCATCAATCATCAATCATGGCAGGAATCTTTTCAGCACCTAGAAACAGCGGTACTTTGTGTAAGTTTTATTCCCGAAAATACACATAGTAGTTGTTCCCTTGTGTTACTAATTCGTTCACTACAGTTCTCGGAGGAGAGAAAATCAGCGGATCCGACATTCGAGACCAGAATGGTAAGTCGCTTCATATATCCTGTCTCTCAGGAACCCCTCATTTACTCTTTCGAACGCAATATAGTTTTGGCAACGCAAGCTATCGCAAATGTCGTCAAGAGCTCCTTCGGCCCCTCGGGCTTGGACAAGATGATGGTGGATGATATTGGTGATGTTACTGTGACAAACGACGGTGCAACAATATTAAGTCTTTTGGACGTCGAACACCCCGCCGGAAAGATCCTGGTTACTCTGGCACAACAACAGGATAAAGAAGTATTGCTTACTCCCAGACTTGATGTCGAAACTAGTATTAACACTTCACCATGCAGGTTGGAGATGGAACGACATCAGTCGTTATCCTGGCTTCCGAACTCATCAAGCGTGCCAACGACCTCATCCGCAATCGAATCCATACTACTACCATAATAACCGGATACCGAATTGCTCTACGAGAAGCCCTCAGATTCATGCAAGATGTTATGTCGACCTCGGTCGATACCCTCGGTCGGGAGACGTTGGTTAACATTGCCAAAACCTCTATGTCCTCCAAAATCATCGGCTCCGATTCCGACTTCTTTGCCAATATGTGTGTCGATGCTATGCAGGCGGTTAAAGCTGCCAACAATCGAGGCGATGTTAAATACCCAGTCAAGGCGGTTAATATCTTGAAGGCTCACGGAAAGAGTGCTTTGGAATCTATGTTGGTAAAGGGTTACGCGCTGAACTGCACTATCGCCTCGCAGGCCATGCCCACAAGGATCCAGAACGCAAAGATCGCGGTCTTAGATATTAACTTCCAGAAGCAACGGATGGCGCTCGGTGTCCATATCACTATTGACGATCCAGCACAACTCGAGAAGATTCGAGAGAGAGAGGCAACCATAGTTTTAGATCGCATAAAACTTATTCTTGATTCCGGTGCGAATGTTGTCCTTACCACCAAAGGCATCGACGACTTGTGTTTGAAGTCCTTTGTTGAGCGTGGTTGCATGGCTGTCCGGCGTTGTAAGAAGGAAGACCTCCGGAGAATCGCCAAGGCGACTGGTGCTACCTTTGTCGGCTCATTGTCCAACCTGGAGGGTGACGAAGTGTTTGACGCATCAAATTTGGGCTTCGCAGAAGAAGTCGTTCAAGAAAGGATATCTGATGACGAGTGTATCCTTGTGAAAGGAACCAAGTCCTACTCATCCGCTTCCATCATCCTTCGTGGACCCAATGACTACCAGCTTGACGAGATGGAGCGTTCCGTTCACGACTCTTTGTGCGTTGTCAAACGGACACTTGAGAGCGGCAAGGTTGTTCCTGGAGGAGGTGCGGTAGAGACTGCGCTGTCTATCTACCTTGAGAACTTTGCTACTACTCTTGTATGTTCCACTCTCTATAGCTTCTGAGAGTCCCTACTGATTGTTTGCAGGGCTCCCGAGAGCAACTTGCCATTGCCGAATTCGCTTCGGCCCTTCTTATCATCCCTAAAACCCTAGCTATCAACGCTGCTAAAGATTCTTCAGACTTGGTCGCCAAACTGCGATCCTACCATGCAGCTAGTCAGAATGCAGCTGAGCAGGATGCTAAAAAGAGGGGATATAAGAACTATGGATTGGACTTGCTAAGAGGCAAGGTTGTGGACGAGGTCAAGGCAGGTGTGTTGGAACCGTCGATGAGTAAGGTCAAGAGTTTGAAGAGTGCGGTGGAAGCATGCATTTCTATCATGCGAATTGACACAATGATCAAGCTGGATCGTAAGTAGCTTCTTTCTTCCCTTGTGTTATGTGCATATGGCTGACACAGCCAATTCCTAGCCGAACAAAAACAAGACGATCCTCACGATGATATGTAAACGGGTTGGTGAGAACATGATAACTATGAGGAATGGCAAATATTATAATTAGACCTAGGCGGGGTAAAACAATATTACGATAGCCATTCGTCCTAGATCAATTCATGCTCTTATACCTTCGTGCTGAGTCTTCGACCATTGAATCCCGTGTGAAACAAATAATTCTTTAATCGAGGGTGGACGATGGGTGCATGCTGCTCCAATTTCACTGCGCTAGCAAAAAAGTGATAGTCTGGGCACGAGAGCAGGTGCGTGCCTAAATTGGCGGCTTACGTTGAACAAGCACGCTAATTTTCGTGTTCCTCTTTCACTTAACGCGGAAAACAACTACGCGTTACGCATCCACCTCCACTCTCAATCCCCCCATTTGCTCTTTATTGCACTGCAGCCCCACGGCACGATTAACAATTCCCTCCTCACTAAGCGATATATTCCCGGGATTGAACCTCTCTGATCCCTTCCTTCTGTGGCCTTCACGAAATTACCAGCAGCGTACCTCCCCCCGTCAAGACTATCCACATCATCCTACAACATGGAGCGTTCACGTATTGGCGATGTGATCCAGAATGATCGCATCCGTATGTTCCAAGAATTCCTCGATCCACATGACGATGCGCAAAAAAGTTATGCAGACGACATCAAGCGCATGCTTGCACGAGGCGAGCGCCGACTGCAGGTTTCTCTTGACGAAATTCGATCCCACAACCGCGAGCTCTCTGATGGGTTGCTGAATGAACCCTTTGAGTTCCTCCAGGCACTCGACAAGGCGCTCAAAGATGTGGTTCGCACTATGCCGAACGACGGTCGCTTCCCAGCTATCACTGATGATTCCATGTACTACTGTGCGCTCGTTGGGAGCTTTGGAGAGTATGCGGTTAATCCTAGGACGCTGAGCAGCAAGCATTTAAATCATATGATATCGATGGAAGGCATTGTTACAAGAGTCAGTTTGGTCAGGCCGAAAGTGGTCAAGAGTGTGCACTGGAATGAGAAGAAGAGACTTTTTCATTCGAGGGAGTATAGGGATCAAACTATGTCCGCAAATGCGCCAGCTACGAGCAGTGTATGTTGTTTTCTCCAGTCGAGGGTGGCAATTTAGTGCTAATTATGCGTAGGTTTATCCGCAAGAGGATGAAGAAGGGAACCCGCTAATCACAGAGTACGGCCATTGTATCTACCGCGATCATCAAACCATCTCAATCCAGGAAATGCCGGAGCGTGCGCCAGCCGGCCAACTCCCACGCAGCGTTGATGTGATCATGGACGATGATTTAGTGGATAAATGCAAGCCTGGAGACCGTATCCAGTTGGTGGGCTTGTATCGCTCTCTGGGAAACCGCAATGCTGGTCAGGGATCGTCTACCTTTCGCACCCTCCTGCTTGCAAACAATATTATCCTCCTCTCTTCTAAGGCCGGTGGAGGAATTGCTCAAGCTACAATCACCGACACTGATATCAGGAATATCAATAAGCAAGCCAAGGACAAGAATATCTTCAACAAGCTCTCCATGTCTCTGGCTCCCAGTATCTACGGCCACGAGCACATCAAGAAAGCAATCCTTCTGATGTTATTGGGTGGTATGGAGAAGAACCTGGACAACGGAACACATCTTCGAGGAGACATCAACATTCTTATGGTCGGTGACCCATCCACCGCAAAATCTCAGCTCCTCAGATTTGTCCTCAATACAGCGCCCCTGGCAATTGCCACAACGGGTCGTGGTTCCTCGGGCGTAGGTCTTACCGCCGCCGTCACCTCCGATAAAGAAACTGGTGAACGTCGTCTCGAGGCTGGAGCCATGGTCCTTGGTGACCGTGGTGTGGTCTGTATCGACGAGTTCGATAAGATGAGCGACGTCGACCGTGTTGCCATCCACGAAGTCATGGAGCAACAAACTGTCACCATCGCAAAGGCTGGTATCCACACATCCCTCAATGCTCGATGCTCCGTTATTGCCGCGGCCAACCCTATCTACGGCCAGTACGATCCCCACAAAGACCCCCACCGTAACATCGCGCTTCCAGACTCGTTGCTATCTCGTTTCGATCTGCTCTTTGTTGTCACCGACGACATTGAAGATGTCCGTGATCGCCAAGTTTCAGAGCATGTCCTCCGCATGCACCGATACCGCCAACCAGGCACTGAAGAAGGTGCCCCCGTCAGGGAAGGAGCAGCACAGCAGATGCTCGGAGTAGGTCTTGAAGACGATAGCGCCACCTCTGGGCGTCCAACGCAGGTATTTGAAAAGTACGACCAAATGCTACATGCTGGTGTCCATGTGACACAAGGTCGCGGGAAGAAAAGGGAACCGGAAATCTTCACCATTTCTTTTGTGAAGAAATACATCCAGTACGCCAAAACGCGGATAAAGCCCGTGCTCACCAAAGGTGCAGCAGACCACATTGTCGCCACATACTCCGCACTGCGTAATGACGAGTTAGAAGGCAGCCAACGACGCACCTCACCAATGACCGCCCGTACTCTCGAAACTCTAATCCGTCTTGCTACCGCACATGCAAAAGCTCGTCTTTCGAACCGCGTGGAAACAAAAGACGCCGAGATTGCAGAAGATATCATGCGCTTTGCGTTATTCAAGGAGGTGATGCAGCCCGAGCGACGGAAGAGACGGAGGGTTGGCGATGACGACGTGGAAATGAACAGTAGCTCGGACGACTCTGACGTCGAACCCGAGGACAATGCGGAGGAAGTGCTGGCTCCAAATGGTGAGGCGATCCCAGAAGTCGAGATGGAAGAGGCGGACGGCGATAACGACGGCGAACTATACTCTGTTCCCGCTCCCCGATCCACCCGTCGCTCCGCAAGAGGCACTACTCAAGCATCTGAGAGTCAGGGATCTGTATCATTTGCCTCCAGCAGACCGGCGGAGAGTGTCGTCGGCAGCTCTAGCTCGCAACAGACGGCGCCGGCAGGTATCACCCCCGCGCGGCTGAACGTATTCCAGAGAGCACTGGCGGCGCTGTTGGAGGCGCCCGTGTTTAGTGACGATTATGCGGATGTAGACCCGCTTTTGGAGGAGGTCAATAAGAGTGTTGGTACGGCGTCGGCGTTTGGGAAGGAGGAAGCCCTCAAAGCGCTAGAGGAGATGACGGAGAAGAATCAAATCATGTTGAGCGGTAACCAGGTTTATAAGGTCTAGACGCGGTGGATATATGTTGAGAGGGGAGTGAGAGGGAAAAGATACCTTGGTGTACGTAGTATGTGGAATAAGTTAACGATAAGAATTTTGTGTGCATTCACAGTATATCACTCATGTGTGTAAGGTGAATTATGGCAGGGCTACTAATTTTGTGTGGCAAACCTGGTAGCTACTATATAGCCTAGCAGACGGCTTGTCTTTAGCCTCTAGTGTACTGTATCGGGCTTTGAGGTTGATACAATGCCGTGACCTAATAGAAATTTTTTGAGATACGCATCTATTCTGACAGCTCTCAGATATCTTCCATATAAAGGAAGGACCTGACATGTATTTCGGGCACATTTCTGTCGCGAAACCACGATGATACCCCCACCAAGCAGTCCAAAATTGTGACCTGACATCTTTCCTAGAATTCTAGCACTGACATATTGGTTACATTTGGAGATAAAAACAGACCGCCTAACACCTAAGGTTGTAGCCGCAAAGCCCGCCACAGTACTCATATCTATTTATATTTATCATTTTAATGTCGCCTATACAGCAGCAAGCGGTCTCGCCCGGTGAAGTACGTATAGATTTAGTTAGACAAGTGAGGCTGTCCAAGTCCCAACCTAAGCTCAAGAAGTCCAATCAGTCAGTCATGGGTGAATGGTCCCTAACTCCCCATTTTTGGGTATTGCCGCTCTTATGTTATCCTGCGAGTGACATCCCATGTCCAGTCATCTCCATACCTCCTCACTCCCCTTTTCCTTCCCCATAAAAAGAAAAAGAAATGCCTCGTTGAGGATTCGAACCACATCTCCGGGCAACCTCAATCCATCCAACGATTTGCCTAAAGCCGGAAATTTTGGGGCTTCATGAGACTGAGCAGCGCTTTACTAATTAAACTACCGAGGCCTGTTGATGTCTTGATGTATTCTAGGGGGTCTTGAGTCTCTAACGTGGTTGGGAGTAAGTGGGAGGTTGTGGTTGTGCTCCCAGAGTGTACTTCACAATACTAACCATACGATCATGCCTTCCTACCTTCTCGATAGTGGCTTACAACACTCTTGTGCCTCCCGTCTGTGGGCCAGTGAATTTACTCCCTTCCTAGGGATGGGATAGGATGGTATAGGATCAAGCACTGCCCCATCTTGTCTCATCAGTCGAAGGTCCCTGATTTTATACCTAACTATGGCACGTCACTTCGTTTCGAATGTTGACACGCGGCGTAAGCAGAACGAGATACTTTATAAGTAGACGGGATCCTAGTGTTCAGAAGCACTACGGCCATGGTACCAGCAAGATTGCACACGCTACTACCATCCTAGGGTTCTCACGGCCCGGGACTACTACTCAGAGGCCCCAAGACGTCCCATTCCTTGTGCAACACTAAACCTCGTCACAGTTATTTTCTTGTCATTTCCATTCCTTCATCACCATCACAAACTAATTCCTTATTCATCACGAACAAGGGTCACCCAGTCGGCGGAAAGCCGTTACGATGCGTGGAATTCAGGCTGTAGCTTAGAGCTACAAGCTGTGTAGAAGATTAGTAACACCGGCTTAGACAATGTAACAACATTGGGTCATGGAATGTGATGAACAAAGTTATATAAGTAGCCTTGACCTTGTAGTCATGCCGTCCCTGAGTGATACTTAGTGATTGGGTCTGGCGACGATTTCGGCCAGACACAAAGGGAGAGAGCGGCTAAGTAGATATCGAAAAGCAAAAACGCCATGTGGTTTAAATTTTATATGTGGAATAATCCCGCTCGTACCCATGGCTATCATAAGGATATAATGTATCACCTCGCCCAGATTATGAACCCCAATTTCAAACCCTCCTACCTACGACTCCATCGCATCCTCCTCCGGCTTCTCCACCACCGTAACTTCCTCACTCTCGGCCGTCCAATACCTACTCCCATTAGCCTTCCATTCACCTTCTGCTCTTGCGGTTTAGGGTAACATACGCAACCGGCGTGACACTAAACTCTGCTGTCATCCTTCCAAACAACTTCAACAGTGCAGCTTGCTTACTATCCAACTTCTGTCCCTCTTTACAGACCACATACTCCTGGTCCAGCCAGACCTTCCCCTTCACAAGTTTCGTTGGCATGCCGAGGCCTCTCACCGTGGTCTCAAGTGAGTGCGCAAGTGGCACATCCTCCTCTGCGGGCATCTGTCCGCCTAGACTCATAACTATACCCTGCGGGACGACGAAGTCAATCGGCGAAATAGCACCCATGCGAGCAAAGTCCTCCTTCACGAATTCGTCAAAGTATTCAATCAGCTCCTGTGGTTTCCGCGGGGAAAACAGTAGGCCGACATTGCCGTTGATGTGCGTGGTAAGTTTTGATAGCTCCGGACGTAGCTCGGATTCCGATGTAGTTCCGAGAGCTTTTGCCATCACTTTCGTTTTACCGAAGAAGAGCCGCGAATCTGACAGCTCAGACCGCACATCTTTAAGGTACGTGTTCCGCATGTTGGCGACGGAGAAGACAAGAAGGGTTGGGTAAGTATCCACACTCTCCTGGATCGAGGCGAAGAGCCGCTCGTTGTTTTCGCGACCGGGCTTTTTGATGGTCGCTGTGAGTGAGACTACCTTGTTGCGTTTGGAGCGTGGCATTGTGGTAGTGGGCTGTGGGTGTTGGGTATTGAGTGTTTGGTAGTAGTGAAGACGAATGTGAAGGTGAGGTTGCGCAAGAAGGAATTATTTTTTCGTGTGGGGGAATTGGAGCTTGCTGAATGGAGAATAGCGGCGCCGGTGCGAGTTTAATTTTGAGCCGCAACACCACCGAACCGCCTGAGGAGTTCGACGTGCTTTTTGGGGAAGGAATTTTATGGCCCAAAAGGCTGAGGACTTACTCTCGCTATTATGGAATCAAATGACCAGCAGATGCGGATCAATGTTACATAGAATCGCACTCGCAGCTTGATTTGTCCTAAGCAGCACCATTGGGGCCTTCTCCATTAATACATCTAGGTATCATACAGAGTGTATCCCTATATTGATCCTATAATAGACATATACTATACAAATTTCATCCCACCGTCTAAAACAGCCTGTTCGCCGCCTTCTCCTTCTTCCCCTTCCCCTTCCCCCTTTTGGTTTGCATCCAGCGGCTTGAAGAACAAACTGGGCGACTCCTTATTCACAACAACATCTCCACTCAGGTACTCCCAGTGCTTCGGGTCTCTGTAGTACTCGATATCGAATCTACTCGACAGGCCTGCCAACCGGTGTGGCTTGTCAAAAAGATGTGGGTGTGTAATTGATCTGATGCCTATCTTGTTGAAGAACTGAGTCGTGATTTCCCCCCCGCCTTCTCAATTCCCTCAATTGCTGATGCAGATTCACACGATACTGTGATATCGATTGGTATCTTGAAGGTGGTGGCACCGTTGCCTAGGAGCTTTATGCCGTCTTTGATGCCGTGCACCGCCCGTGTGTTAAGGAGCCCATTGAAGGTAATAGGTTTTATTGGGTCGATGCGGCCGGCGTTGATCTATTGTTGCAGCTTGTCAAGGTTCAGTGGTGACACTTCGACGGAGAATCTATAAGCCAACCATCAACTCAAATCCAGACTCTCAAATCCAGACTCAAGAGTAGATGCGCGGCGCGGCAAGGCGGGGTTGAACTGGAATCGGAGTACTTGCTCCGCTCCTCATCCCCACGCCACGACCTACTGCAATGTAGAGTGCACATACACATTCTTGAATCCCGCACCCCATGCACCTTCTCGAGTGGCGTCTGTCCTCCAGCGAAACCAGCCGGCACCTTTCCGTGCTGCTTCTAACTCTTGTGACCACGACCAGACGTCTTTCCCTTGCCGGAAGAGGGACCTCGACCTCGTCGGATACGCTTGTTGTAGGCTTCCGGGACGTCGCGGAGATCACCAAGGATGGAGGCATGCCGGACTTGGGGAGCGTTGAGTTGGCAGACGAAGGAGGAGGGCCGAAGGATTGCCCTCGTTGTGCGACCTATCCACGAACGCTGCAACCCGATTCACCGCCGCTATCTCTCTGTGCTGCAGTTGTCATAGTTCTTGGTTCATAGTTACTACTACCATATCACCCCCTCCACGGTAGCAATCAAAATTATATGAAATATCTGCAAGACCTCTAGATTCCGAGCAAGATCACTCATGTCGCAGGACTGCGAGGCCTAAATGTCAACAATATGGGGTATCAAGTATGCTGATCTTCGTCTGGAGTTCGCTCGTGTGTGTACTGGTGCTCTGGACGCGGACCCCGAAACCACACCTTCTTTTAGATTATCAAAAGGAATGAATGGAAGGAAAACTCACTAGATTGTCTGCACACAATACGCATCAGTCAATCCGAAGTTCGCAAAATGTCGCGACGAAGACGCCCTGGCGAAACTATTTAACGCAAGGTCTGATAGACTTCATATTGTTCCAGCTCATGGAAATTGAGTTTAGTTGTTACAAACCTCAGTCTCTACTTTGTTGTCTCGAGGATTCTTTCCTGTTTGTACTGTGTAGCCCATAGTTGCCTTCTCGCTTGATGTGTTGATCGGGCTTCTGTCATAGTTCGATCTTAAAGATTGATATGTTATGGAGTTATAGTAGGAGCATTACTCAAGGCAGACATAAAGACTATCAAGCGCTCTGACAAGATTTTGTGTATTCACGGGAGACTTCGAAAATAAAAATCAGAGGTTGGGCTTGATGTCAATATTTAGTCTTATGTGTGTTTGTTGAAGGTCGACTCCAAACGGCTACAGGTTTCCTGCATGGGCGGTTGTGTTTTGTGCATAGACAGTCTACATAAACAATGTGCTGACACCTAGCTGGCTCAGCGACGTCCAGCCTGTTCCTCTTTTTGCTCTTTGCTTTGCGGCTTTAGGTTTAATCCCGGGGTTTGATGATACTACAGCATCTTATCCTCTATCAATTCGAAAATTTGTGTACTGAATGGATCTCCTTTGTTTGCTTGACCTCTCTATTTTCCTCAACTCCAACACAGATATCGCATTTTTCATCACAGCCAATTAATGAGCGGAAAAGTGAATTCTCCTAGAATGCATGAGCGAGTCGGCTATATAGTATTCAATGCGTGCGTAAAAGCAGGATCAACTATGACTGCCAGACCCCAAACACGACCCAAGCAATTTTTGCCCGAACAAACAAAGGCTTTGTTACCCGCTTGTCGCTTGTGGCTAGCCTCGTTTACTTTCTACTGTACTCATCGCCCAAGGCCTCGCGTCACTACCACCAACCACCAAACGACCATCGAATCCTCATCACGACCCTTGCTCTTTAATCGCCTCTCTTGACTAGAGCATCGCGCTCTTCAACAACCATCACAGCCACAACCATAACCACTATTACTTTCTGCCGCTATGACGGATAAACTCCCTCCCAACCTACTCGCGCTGTTCGCGCCCCGACCTCCGCTGCGCTACCTCCCTCATTGCGATCACGAGCCCGCAAAGCGTCGGACCGTTCCCATCACCGGTGTCGCTGCGTTTCTTGAAGAATTTCGCAAACCGGATCCTAACTACGTCCCTACCGAAAGCTGGCTGCAGAAGCGCGATCGTCTGCAGCTGGAGAAAAAGGAGCGACAGGAAAACAAGATTAAGGAAGGATTGGAAGTCTGTGAGTTTAGATGCAACCATATTTTGTCGTGAACCGGTAGGCATTGTTAAAGAGCTGGCGCGCTAATACGGGTGGTACATGCAGACAAGCCTGATGCCGATGCGCAAATCCGTGGCGACCCGTACAAGACGCTGTTTGTATCGCGATTAAGCTACGAGGTCAAGGAGCCCGATCTCGAACGCGAGTTTGGCCGCTTTGGACCAATCGAAAGGGTGTGATTCACTTCTGGTAATGGTATTACGAAGATAGTGATTGACTGGGGGTGAATAGATTCGCATTGTGCGCGACAAGAATAGCAATAAGCATAGAGGTTATGCGTTTATCGTCTACGAGCGAGAAAAGGACATGAAGGGTACTGTTGCAATGATATTCCCCCCCTTCCCCCTCTCCCCATCTCTCGTTGCCGCATAAATCAACCAAGCCAATTTGCATATTGGATTCATTTTACGTCGTGAGCAGTGCATGGCCACGATTTCCCGCTCCTTACCCTCCCCTGAAATGGTTATTCACACACTAGGAACACATTGACTAACACACTGCGCTCAACTTGCCGCATCTACTCACCTACAGCCGCCTATAAAGAAACCGACGGAATTCGCCTAAAAGACCGACGCGTCCTTGTTGACGTTGAACGTGGTCGCACCGTTAAGGGCTGGAAACCGAGACGTCTCGGTGGAGGCCTTGGAGGCCGCGGTTACACTAAGGTTCCTGTCGCTCGTCCTGCCGGCCCCACTGGTGGGTTCGGAGGCGGCGACCGCTTCGGCGGCGGACCCCCTCGCGGAGGTGGCTTCAGAGGTGGCTTCCGGGGTGGTCGTGGAGGTGGAGGGTTCTCCGGTGGAAACAGGTTCGAAGTCGGCGGCGGCGGCGGAAGAGGTCCTCGAGGCGGTATTGGATATCAAGGTGGTGGAGGATTCGGCGGAGGTGATAGGAACGGCTTTGGTACTTCTGGAGAGGGAATGCCAAACGCACCTACAGGACCTGGTGGCCGCCGAGGCGGTGGAGGTGGGTATCAGGGAGGAGGTGGGTATCAAGGCGGATATCAAGGCGGTGATAGTGGACGAGGCGACCGAGGTGGATACGGTGGGTTTGGAGGCGACCGAGGTGATCGCGGTGATCGCGGTGATCGCGGCGACCGACATAAAGGTTACGATCGTGAAGGGGGACAGAGAGGCGGTGGTGATAGGTATGGTGATCGAGATAGCGGTGATCGCGGTGACCGAGGAGGACGGTACGGTGGGCACCACAGGGACGACAGAGACGACCATGGAGGATACCAGAGGAAACGCCCCCATGATGACGGCGGACACGGAGGTGGTGACCGCCAGCGAAGAAGGTATTAGATTGCCATTGAGCGCAGTGTATGTTTCGCGCATATCAACATAGGTGGGAAAAAAGGTATACTTTCATATATCCTTTCAACTTCGGGTTTGATCAACAGAACAGCAACACACCCTTTCAACCGCTCGATGCCTCGTCAATGGCTTTTACATAGACACAATGCACTACACTGTCTCCATCAACATACCGGGTTTGTTTGTTTTCGCTTCAGTGTAGGATAGGATAGGTTAGTTAAAAGGTGACTGCTCGGAGGCGGAGGGTTCATATGTCTTGTTCTTATTGTTTCTTTGGGTAATGACGGTAAGAGTTCGTTGACGAAACCGAGAGAGTGTGTGTGTGCGGTTTTCATGGTTTGTATTTCTTTCCTTCTGCCTTGGTTAATCGATCCCTTTTGTAGAGTTTGTTTTGGTGTCTTTATTTTGTTTGGTAAGGAACAGAATGTCTGCTGTTTCTTTCTTTCCAAGAATATGGGTAAGGTAAGGTACAAAATACATGGACGGAGAGGGAACAGAACCTGATATTCTATTATCATCGTCTCCTAGTTGAACACAGCTTGTGTTCAGGTAGGTGGGAAGGGTGAGTTGAAAAAAGTCCGCGTAAGTTCTTTTTTTTTTTAATTGGCTGGTTTTGTTTCTTGTGTAATGTATTGGTAGCTTTATATGCTCATCGTGATTGTATGGATGATGAATGGACAGACGGTGTTGAAGTCATGGTGGGTCACTGTCTGTTCCTCACGATGCGCTAGCTTGACACTCACGTGCTATAAATAGAGCACACAAACAACGCCCAACTCTCAACTCCCAAATTCCAACTCTTCCCCACATCATGGACAAAATGACCAGCCATGGTCATTTTCGGAGGAAAACATTCAATAGTCCCTGGGTTGCAAGTTCTCAACCGTCAACTACTACCCACACAGCTTGTCACCTGAAACCTTGACTGCGCAGCGACACTCGACAATCTTCCCAGGCAAATTCTAAGGAGAAGAGCTGCTGTTGCAGTTAGTCACTGATTATGCTCGCTGAGTGGTGGACAAGCACTGTACCGATCTTTGTCGTCAAGATGGGCCTGAGGATTTGCACATTCTTAATATTTTGAACTTTGTCGCTGTGTCTTCTAGTAAGGTAGATGAAGTATCATAAGGTATGGAGGAGTTTACGCAGGTATAAATTTTGTGTCTAGCGAAATTCCTTCTAAAACTTGTCCAACTGCCGCAGCCACCGCAGTAACGATATTGCTAAGACTGTCAAGGGAAGTGAGTGGCGAGTGTCCCAGCTCCTGTCGCTCCCAATGTGCCAGGTGAACCTGGTGTTGCACCTAGCAGCTGCAAACACGTTCACTCAGTCTTTGTACCTAGGATGGGTAACAGGGTCAACAATATCTCGCAGCATATAAGGCTACAAGAGGTATTACTTCATACTGCAAAGCGAAGGGAGATCATGGACGCCTTTCTGAATTAGCTCAAGCCGATCAGTCAAGTGCAAGATTTATTATTTCAGCCATGCTGCCTTTGTACCTAGACTTCTATGGGTATCCATGTCACTACTGGCTATCTGATATCACGTATAACATGGGTTGGGTACTCTTTCTCCGCCAACACTGGCGGCTTGGTAAAAACAGTCAGATATCCGTGGACCAGTCAAATGATAATTTCAAAAGCCTGCCTTGGTATAGAATCGACTAGAATCATAGCCGGCCAGGTCCTCAGAGAGTTTCACTGTGGTATTAAGCTGCTTCAATCCTTAGCAAAAAGATGATGGTTCCTAAGTAATAATTATCCCCAAGGAATGGGTGATCACAAACGATAATGACCTTCCGAAAGAGTAACCAGGACTGCATGTGAGCTAGGGGGAAAGTAGTGGAAGTGCGATCGTTCACCAAAAACCCCCGTTCCTCTTTAGCAATTGATCGTCAGCGGATGCACGATTCTCTGGCATTTCATTCAGCTGATTCTCGCAGATCGCAACCCACAACCCGAAACGAGTATATTGGGGTAAATGGACAATTCCACTCACACGGAAGATGAAGTCGTCGGAGCTCTTAACATCGAGTCCGCAAATTAGCCATTTGATAGCTACCCCCTTGGGATACCTGGATGTTCCTCTGACGTGGAATATAACCCCGCGGTTCAGTTTTGTCGGCACGCGTATCTATAGCGGTTTAAGCACCTTAACCTTTCTAGTGGATGGACGGAAGATATTTAGTAATACACCCATTTGGCAGAATTGAATTTACCAACCATTGCTGATTGACTAAATCAGTGAGGCTTACAGAACCACGACCCTGAACTTCTTACAAACAGCTGAAAAAACGCAAAGACAGTGACCTTAAAGCCGATGTTTGGTATGGGTTTTGCATCCCATATCTCGGCAAGTTTTACCGGTGAAAGATACGGCATCCATAATTCTCGTCAGTTTAGTATCTCCCTTGTATTTGAAGCACTCGAATCCTATTCCGACGGAGTTGCAAGCTCCATAAAGGTTTAACTATCTGGCCCTGCTTCCGGGCGAAGTCAACTGCCAGTTCCGTTGCATACAAATGCCCCAGTAACCTTCCCACATTGGAATCAAGATACGGCTTTGAGTTTAAACTCAGAACTTGTAGCCACAATCAGTGGGGTATCAGTCCAAGGCGCCGAGATCCATCGGAAGAAAATGAATCTGCACCAACGCCCGGGATAAATCCATTATGCCTCAACATGTCAAAGGACACGATGGTTCTGGAGATTGGACTTGATGAGCCGGTGCCTTGGTTCTGAAAGTTTTCTGGTACTTGCTTTCTGCGAAATCGTGTGTGATATATCTGTATGAGAAAGTCGTGTTTCTAAAGAATTCCGTTTCTTTGATACTTGCTCTGTGTGGAGTGACGATGGGATGTAGCAGATAGCTCCCCCCCACGGACCGAAGTGCGGTCGCGGCGACAACAGGTGGCGTCATGGCGGCGCGTTCCGGCACATAAACACTGCACTGAAAAGCACATGTTGGTCAAGTCGGCGACTCTTGTAATAGGGTAGTACTTTGAATCCGCTTTTCGTTCAGACCGTACCGCTGCTTCTGCCTGGAGCGGCGATGTGCATGATGGACGAGCGGCGCATATCAGAAGACTCGTAGACACCCGGTATTCATGAAAAGGGAGGGAAAGTCCATACTCTCTACAACTAGGACTGATAATCCTTACAGCACAGCGCTACCACAGGCGATGCGGTGATAAAGGCGGCCTTAGTAGATAGCCAAGAATTTATGAGTACACTCCGTAGTACAGAGCGGCTGAAGCCTACGAGGCTACGCGGTACCTGAATTGGTGAGGGACAATAATCCATGCCGAATGAGACTAGATTACCTCGGCGAGATACTGAGGTCTGATTATTATACTCTACTGATGATGGTGATGGAGCGACCAGTATGGCTGTGGAGTTTGTGAAGAATACTATATCCGCAACTGATTCTCTTGCGTATTATAGCGTAGCACAGAGCTCCCGCATCCCCAGATTTAAGGAGTCTCGGCATGCATGTGAAAAACCTTGTTCACTAACCCCACAGAACTGACGATGTCATGCACACAGCTTCTCTCCCTCGACCCGAAATTATTCCGCTCAGCCGACCATAAGGGCACGCGAATTTCTCCATCGGCGTTCTGTTACCTCCTGCATTCTCCGGCATTCTCTGAAATAATTGTTTGTCACCCACCCACCCACCCACCCACCCACCTCCCCTTCCAAACGCTCCAGCTCTCACGGAACAGATGTTGTCAAACGTGTTCTGCCGAGGCACAGCTAGGTCCGTTACCTCGGCCGCATTCCGACGCCCTCTCATCTCCTCTTTACAGGTAAGCTGGATTCTGTAGTTAATGACGAGAAGAAGCATTGGGGAGAGCGCTGGTTTTGTTAACTTTGTGAAGAACAGAACTATGCCTTCTGCTGTGCGATCAAACTCGACGACCGTCGCTGGTGCGTGTGTTCCACTGCCCTGCCTCTGGCATGCGATTTTGAGCGCTGACGGGACTTTTTTGAATAGGCTATAAGGAGTACCCAAGCAAAGGGAGGATGCTACGATTCCAGGAATCGCTTCCCAAGCTCCCCGTTCCAACGCTAGAAGAGACCGCAGAGCGCTACCTCAAGTCGGTCGAACCCATAATTACGCCAAAGGAGTTCGAGAACACAAAGGCCGTCGTTCAAGGTTTCATTAAGCCCGGCGGTATTGGGCAGGCGCTACAAAAGAACCTTGTTGCGCGCCGCGAAGACCCAAATGTTAAGAACTGGATGATAGACTGGTGGAATTCCGCAGCATACCTTGGTTATCGCGATCCCGTGGTGCCCTACGTCTCGTACTTTTACTCCTACAGGGACGACAAGAGGTATAAGAACCCAGCGAAGCGCGCGGCGGCTATCACAACGGCGGCCCTAGAGTTCCGGACACAAGTGGTGACGGGGAACTTGGAGCCCGAGTATATGCGGAAAGCGCCCATTTGTATGGACTCGTACAAGTACATGTTCAATATGTGCCGCATTCCCGAGAAGCCGGCGGATTACCCCAAGAACTACAACTATGATCAGAATAAGCATATCGTGGTAGCGCGGAAGAACCGGTTCTTTAAGGTGCTGCATGAGGTCGACGGAAGACAGTTGACAACAGGAGAGTTGGAGCATCAGTTTAACCGCGTCTATGAGTTGGCGAACTCGGAGAAGGTACCGGCGGTGGGTGCGCTGACCACCGAGAACCGCGATACTTGGACGGATGTTGGTTTTTCACATTTGCCCGAGAATTGAGGACATTTTATTCACGCGATTTGTAGGCCCGCAACCTCCTGCTCCAGGCGTCGCCCAATAACGCTAAGGCACTGGAAGCTATCGAGTCCGCGTCATTCGTGGTCTGCCTCGATGACACCGCGCCAGTAACACTAGAGGAGCGAGCACACCAGTTCTGGCATGGCGACGGCCAGAACCGCTTCTTCGACAAGCCGCTGCAGTTTATCGTGAACGAGAACGCAACTGCTGGATTCATCGGCGAGCACTCGATGATGGATGGTACCCCAACCCTGCGATTGAACGACTACGTGTGCAACGCGATTGTGAACAACAAGCTCACCTTCGACACCGAGACGATCCGAAGCAACCTCCCAGAGCCTGTACCAATCAAGTTCACTATTAACGAGGAGATCCAGGAGAAGATCGATCAAGCGCAGACACACTTCCGCGAAGTCATTGCACAGCATGACCTACGGGTACTGCAGTACCTCGGCTACGGAAAGAACTTGATCAAGAGGTTCAAGTGCTCGCCTGATGCTTACGTGCAGATGGTCATCCAGCTTGCATACTACAAGATGTCCGCCTCCCTCCCTCTCCGCACCTACTTACACTAATCCCCACCCTAGGTACGGCAAAAACTGCCCTACCTACGAATCCGCCGCAACCCGTAAGTTCCAACTCGGCCGCACAGAAACTTGCCGCTCTGTCTCCTCAGCTAGTGTCGCATTCTGCAAAGCCATGTCCGACCCCACAGTCTCCACCGCCGACTCCATTGCCCTCCTCCACAAAGCCATCGCCTCACACGTAGAATACATCACCGCTGCCAGCGAGGGCAAGGGTGTAGACCGGCACTGGTTCGGACTGAAGCAGTTGTTAGAACCCGGACAGGAGGTCCCGGAGATGTTTAAAGACCCCACATTTACGTACTCGAGTAGTTGGTTCCTGAGCACGAGTCAGTTGAATTCGGAGTATTTAAATGGGTACGGGTGGAGCCAGGTTATCGACCAGGGATTTGGGATTGCATATATGGTTAATGAGAATAATCTGCAGTTTAATATTGTGAGTAAGAAACTGGGTGCGGATAAGATGTTGTTTTATCTCACGGAGGCGGCAAATGAGATGAGGGAGATGCTGGAGACGGAGTTGGAGAGACCAAGGGCGAAATTATAAATCGGACGGGGGGGGGAAGCTGTAAATGCTGGCGGAGTTAGAAGTTATAGATGAGGTGGGGAGAAGGGGGAAGGAAAGGATGTATACTTTTTGCTGGTAGATTCCCATTGCTTTTTTGGTTCATTCGGTTTCGCGTTCGCGTTTGGGTTTGCGGGTTTTGGGAATGTAGAATATAGTAGATTGCGTGCCAATGTACTTTTATGTATACCTTCTGGGAGAAGATCGCGGGAGGCGGTATTATTGGTGTGTATGACCGCATCTTTGTGATGGATACTGGAGTAACACCTTTTGCAAAGACGATCGATGAAACTGCGTTTCAAGTACCATCACATTCAGCCTCGCCACGAAACGACGGATAGCTGTAGTAAATTTATAATGTCTGTTTTAGATTAAAATGTGCTCCTTGAGTTGATTGAACCGCGTTGAGCAGGTCGGAGGAGGAAGTCGTTGAAAATTGGAGAATAAAAAAACCTCGGGTATTTGGACCTCCAGACACCTCGGGGTGATGGAGTTTGATTCTTTCCTCGGACATCTACTTCATTCATCAATACCACGAGATGAAAGATCTCTGCCGAACACACTGATGTTTTATTTAGTCTATCTACCCTAACTCAAATGTCCACAATCCCATACAATCATAAACGCCAATCATAGCAATACCAAGACGCCATATCGTACACCTTCTGCAACCATCTTATATTCATAACCCCACAACTCCTCCTGGGAGCTGCTGAAATGACTGTCCCTGCTTCCTCATATGTAAAACCCCCCAACACCCACAATCCCAGTTAATCATAACAAATACATCCTACCAACCACCCATACCGCTCCCGCTAGCATCATCAACATAACCAACCTCTTCACAACCCCCACAACCCCCCATCTCCTCTGCCGCCCCACTACCCTCCTTGGCGCAACAGCAACAAGCTTCTCTGCCCTCTCATCCACCTCCCGATCCACAATGCCACCCACCCTCACCCGCGCCTCCAACGTATCCCTCAGCTCCTGCGTCACAACCCTAAGTATCTCCCGGTCAGCCGCAATAGCGTCATCCAACGTCCGCAGCAAATCCAGCCTTGCAATCTCAGGTCCCCGAGAAAATTGCGACCACCGCTCATGCGTCGATATCATCTCCTGGCTCTCTCCGCGGCGCTTGAGCGCAATCGTGATGTCTGCGGCGCGCCGGGATTGGGTGGTGCGGTAGGCGGCGACGGCGAGGGTTAGGGGGTCGAGGGTTGGTTTTGGGGGTGGAGGGGGAGGCGGGGAAAGGGCGAGGGAGGGGAGGGAGGGGAGGTGTGGGAACTGCGAGGACGAGGGAGGAGAGGCGAGTTTGCGTTTTTTGGATTGTTGCGCGCGGGGCTGGTCGGGCGGTGGGTGGGATGTGATTTGTTCGCGTGGTTTTCGGGGGGAGTGGCGCGGGAAGTCGCGGGGTTGCCGGTCGGGTTTGGGAGCGGGTTGGGGAGCAGGTTGCTCGACGTCCGGGGTGGGGGAGGGTGTTTTGGGGTCGGTTGCGGCGTCATTGGTGGGTAGGGTTGGAGGCTTCATGGTTTGGGCCATGGTGAGATCGGTATGGTGTTGATTGTAGGATATTTGGCGGGGGTTATTTTTGAGGGTTTGGTGGAAGGTGGAAGGTGCGCGATGTGGAATGGAGGTTAAGGGTGATACGAATGATATGTAGCGGTCTGTCAACACGCTAGTGTCGTCACGGTAACAAGAAACTCCGTGACCCGTGCAGCAGGATCTTCCCGGTGTTACACAAGAGATGGGAATATCCGAGGAAGGTGTTCGATGCTGCAGTGATACAGTGGTGCATTCTAGTTTTCAATCATCACCAGATGGCAATGTTGTCGATAATTCCATTTCACATCTTAGTCTCTGACCTGTTATAACATGGCCTCGTGCTCACTGTCGCCGTTGCCTCAACACCGACGTCACACGTCACACCCGTCCGTTCTCTCCCCAGCGTCAAAATGCTCGACTTTATGGACCATGTCCAAAACGCATTCCACTCCGCCACAAAATGGAACAACGACAACTCCTACTCTACCCTCGATGCCTCTACCCGAGGCAACCTCCCCCCTTCACCTCTCCTACACCAAACACTAACCTCCCCTGCCAGCCCTCCTCGACTTCCCGACCCCCCGCGGCCTCCGAATGCACCTCTCCTCCCTCTCCACCCCCAACTTCGCAACCGCCTACACCCTCGGCTCCCTTAGCGTCATTGACGGCTCCTTAAGCTACCTATACTCCAGCCTCCCTCTCTCTCTCGCAAGAAGCAAAGACGTCGACCTCCGTCTCCTCTCCCCAGGCTACCGACAACTCCTCCCTTCCCGCACCCCAACCCAAAGCAACGCCGCCCTCCTCTACGGCCGCATGTTCCTTCCCCGCGGCACCCTTGAAGCACTGTATCTCCGCCGCCTCGGCGCAACACGGCAGGTACGCGTTACAGCGGTCAGCGATAGTCGGCTGAAACACGGCGGGACGATAATGGCGATGCTGCAGCATGACAATGGGAAGTGGTGCTCCGAGTACCTGTACTCAACTGACGTGGCGCTACTCGGGTGGCGGGGGCTATATAATTTTGGCCCGGAGCCGGTGCAAGATGGTGATAAGCCGGTTGGCAGGTTCAGTGGGGGCGCGGAGGCGTATTATGGCGTGCTGAATAAGAGCGCTGGGAGTATGTTTCCCACAGATGGGGAGGAAGGAGGCTGATGATGATAGTGTCGACGGGGTTGAGATACTCCACGCTCCCTGAGCACCCCGGGATCCCGCTGACGATGACGCTGACGCTGAATCCATTGATGGGACACCTATCCGCCACGTATGCGGTGCGGGCGGGAGAGTCGGCCGCGTTCGCAAGTAGGTTTGAGTTTAATATGTTTTCGTACGAGAGCGATATTGTGTTAGGAGCGGAGGTGTGGCGGCATAAGGGGGAGGAGGGGATGGAGGGGGTGTTGAAGGCCAAGGTGACACAGAATGGGAGCTTGGGGTTGTTGTGGGAGGGAAGGATTAAGGAGTTGTTGTTTTCGGTGGGGGGGTTGGTGGATTTTAGGAGGAAGGAGGGAGTGATGAAGGTTCTTGGGGTGGAGGTGGCGTATTCTTCGTAGGCTTTGCATGGAAGGCGTTTTGGGTGTTTTCACTGGGGGATGCATATAAAAGTGTACGTACTTCATATCTGGTGCTTTGTGTTGATGAGCTAGTGGGACTAACGTAGAATAGATCTTGGGGTTGAGCGTCACCATCGAGCACTCACTATGTCCAGCGTTGTACATTACACCTACCCCACCAATATATGGGGGTTTAATATTAATGTCGTCTTATCTCTTAGGGCATAGTGTTGAGGGCGCATGTAGAGCGGCCACGAAAGACCCCAGAGAATAAATACCTCTCGCTGCCGTTTCTCTCGCTCCAACAGACATCAACTCAAGCTCACTAGAGCTACACCAAGAATAACCCGCCACCACATCAACATCAACACGAACTCACTAGAGTAACCCACCCACCCCAAGAAACAATTCATCACATGATCAGATCAACTCACTAGAGTCACCGACTCCAAGAAATCCTCGCAACCACATCAAGTACCCTAACCCATCCTGGGTGAGGTTGTAGGAAGAATGTAGCCTCGACACCACGTCAAGTAACGCTTCATGCTCTTCGCCCCAATCCACCCATACTTACAATTACGCAGACAAGGAGCAAGATGATGCAGGATGAAGTTCCCAGGTTGAAGAAGTTGGATCGCAAGGAGTCGACTCGAGACGCGACTCGCGACCCCGCCACGCCATCAGCTGCTTCCACTTTGGAATGGCAAGCAAGATACAAATATTTCGCGAGGACCCCTGGTACAATACTATAATACATGATTTCCCTACCCATTGGAATAGCAAGAAACAGGAACAACAAAGTTATAGGCGACATTAAGAGACAGCGAACAACTGAGCAGTGTTCGTAAGGTCGCCGGGCTTTCTAGATATTCGTAGGCCGGTCAGGCCTTAATCTCAATGCCACCCTTAGCGCAGGAATATCCAGTTAAAAACACTATGACTGATGCACTCTGTGAGAGAATCCTATACACATGCATTGACCAACTACGTACTGGCCAGAGCGCTTGATCGCGCCATTGGACAGGAACTAGGAAATACAATGTGTGGGTTATATTGTGTCAGGTGTTTTCTGAGTCTCCGCCAGATGGGTAACTTAGATAGGGTTCTGGCATACGGAATTATGGATGTCACACTGGCATCCAAGATCGCAGATACTGCAACACAGAGGCTGGGCATACAGATTCATAATACGCAGTCTATCGCTGCAAACCAAGTTCTTATTACAGCGATCGACGGATATATGCACGAGAAGGTAGTAAGGAAGCTTCAACTTCATACCGCAGGGGCAGACACTGATGTTGAAGTGGCCCGTTGTCTCAATGTCAACACTACCTACTCAGGAATTTTCCAAAAAGCATCCCTTGAATATTCTATCATGGGTATCTGAATCGACAAAATTTACTTAACATCCCCTTTGTGTTATGTGGACATTCATGTGGATGGAGGGATGAGTGCTACTGAAATTTGGGTTGCGGCCTGGCGCCACCTACAACCCAAGTACGTAAGTCGTATACACGACGAAGTAGTCTGGCTTATGCTGGCATACACAGACTGCCTAAGCCAATGTGAGAAGTTTTTGGAGACAATAAAACTTCTCTTTCATACTCTCTGGGGAAACTAGGCCGACAAACAGAGCTCTTATCCATTGCTACAGTAGCCTAATAACCGGTGGTGGAAAGAACATCTTTATATCAGTTTTCCTAAGCGGTCAGTCCGGTCAGATATGGCCTTCAGCCAGGCCGGTCTGTGCCAAGAGTAGCATCTCTAGAAGTGACCGAGCCGGGCCAGTCTATGGATCTATAGATCATCGGGCGGTCGATCTGACCGCTTGGGAACACTCGATGGCACTGTCATGTTTATGACAGAATATTCTAAAACCCAACGGGCTAGCATAGGCAATGCTTACGTTTCGCCTTTATTGATCTAGGGGACAAATGGGACGACCCACATGACACAATGGCCAATTAGAGCACCACAACCGCGAAGTGGAAATTCAACGAACGGGATGACCCACTCAACACAATGGCTAACCGCAGAACTAAAACCGCGAGTGGGAACTATAGAAAGTCATCCGATCTGGGAGCAGAGATCACTGTGTACAGTATTGGGGTCTATGCACCAATTACTTGTGACTGGTGCTGAAGTTGGGAGGTACCGCCCGGAAGAAGTTTCAGCAACCAATGAGTACCGGGAAGGGATCAGGCTGGATCTCCGTTGCTCACCCATGGACTTGATTCGAGAGTGGAGCTGCTAGTCTGCGGGAAGAGTCTAGCATTCTGCGGGAGTATGTGGGGTTTACGCCGGGGTACGGCGACTGGTAGTCCTCACAACGGAGGATGACTAGTGGCTTGCGGCCCATAATCAACACAAGCCAGGGCACAGCAAGGTGCCGTGCCGGATGGTATAGCTGTGCTTGGTGGTTGAGCATAATCTTCCGGATGCTATAGCGTTTGAGGAGAATCTCGGTGCGCTCCGTAATTCTAATTGTAGGTTTTCCGCATAATAGTTACTGCATAACACCGATTTCTACTTTCCATAGCGGCGGCTTCCATGATAGATTCAGCACTTTCGACGCTCAAGTTTCCAGAAAGCAGCAGCAGTTTTACCATATCTGGTGCGCTTTTTGATCTGTTTTTTGCTATGTTCATAACAAGAGACTCAGAAAGGGACTGGAAGAAGTAACTCAACTAGAGTTGATCAAGATCAAGGCCAAGTTGCCTGAAAACACATCCAGCTGAGCTCCCGCTTTGACGGCAAGCCTTTTAGTCTCGATCAATCAGCCGTGGAGAAGCTTCGCATCGCAGAAGATTGTCTGGACACTAGTGAAAATAGACTTATAGAGTATGCAAAATGGCTAGATTTTGCTCGCTGGAACTCGGGCCTGGTGGTAAAATGTCTGATAGCTAGATAAATCATAACACCCCACATGAGCTTGGTTCTGAGGTTGGTAGGGTCGGTCTAGTACCACCCTCCCGCCAATCATCCTTAACGTCCGCTCGACTACTGATTAGACGCTGCTGAATCTCACCGAAATTCTAGCAGTTATAAATTCCTGCACAAACTATGTCCATATTGAGGACATGTTTAACCATGGAGACAAATACTACTTGATTAAGTTTAAAGTTGAGAGTAAGTTGTGCCAGCCTCAGTGGTGTCCCTAAATGTACAACTGCGTACAACTCGGCACAGTCTGGTATGTATTTGTTCAATGGGACTACCTAGAAACGAAAAATGCTACTTCTCAAGTAGCGCGGGCTAGCGGGTTGGCCACAGGAAAGTGCATGGCACAACTCGCTGATGCTTATAATTACTCCGTACCAATGATGACTGGGCGTCTTCCACCGGAATATATTGAATACTTACTCTTGCTCATCCGCGGGCACGACATATCTCTTAGATGGTCGCTTGATAATGAGTCTCCGAACAAGACACATGGGTTATTCATTCAACTTGTTCAGGATTTCCAACTTTTGTAGGTGGATATTAATGATCATCCTACGAGGGAACGGCTCTGCTCAACGAATATTCATCGCCTTCTCCATATTGTTCCACAAGTTCGGAATTGTGGACCACCGCACGTGTGGTGGGGATGGAATCTAGAAACCTATATCGGCGGAATCAAATCAAGGGCTAGATCACGGTCAATGATTGACGAATCGGCAGCAATTGCGACGTTTATCGAAGAGCTCATAGAGTGCATCAATTGGGCCCGGCCAAGTCTGCAACTCCGCATGACAAGCCTAGCAGCTGGAATCAACTACAATGCATACAAAATTGAGGATGGATATTTATTACCTGCAAAATCCATCATACAATTGAAAGAGCTTACCAATTGTCACAGGAGTGTGTTGGAACAGTACTTCACAATGCTCACAAATAATAAGGTGGATTTCGTACTACCGGAAGATGCAGTGCGGTGGGAACAATATCAAATGAAGAAACAGCTGCCAGACAATTCTGGTAGCTTAACCAGGGAACAGCTCAGTAGTCATTTCATTGCGTCCGTTCGATCTCAACATAAATCTCGCATCAACCGGAGCAGCTATTTCATCAGGTACTAGTTGCTTTGGGAGGATCCTAATCATTAGCCTTTAGAACCATCGAGTTACGTCGCCTATTTGGGGGAGACACTGCGCTCTATTGCACGGCCTAGGCGGGGGGGGGGGGGGGGGGGGGGGGGGCGCAGGGGGATGTTGGGGGGGACGGCGGGCCCCCCCCCCCCCCCCCCCCCCCCCCCGGGGGGGGGCGGGGGGCGGGCGGGGCGCCCCCCCCCCCCCCCCCCCCCCCGCCCACAGCA
>Ga0307514_10000934_pt1 | contig 44452 bp, 58 predicted proteins | sample 16_EM_MG_FD_203088 | JGI IMG/M metagenome (GOLD analysis project Ga0307514, IMG submission 203088) | Populus trichocarpa ectomycorrhiza microbial communities from riparian zone in the Pacific Northwest, United States - 16_EM | ecosystem: Host-associated > Plants > Roots > Unclassified | place...
CATACACCGAGTACAGCATACACCGAGTACAGCATACACCGAGTACAGCATACACCGAGTACAGCATACACCGAGTACAGCATACACCGAGTACAGCATACACCGAGTACAGCATACACTGAGTACACCATACACTCAGTACAGCATCCACCCAAAAAGTCTTTGTCTTTCATTCATTCTCTCATGATTATGAGTTGACCTCTGAATGTAGCTTCATCTTACAGCATTCCTCCCTACACAATCAACCGCTATCAGCCATGACAGCTCAACGGTGAAGTCACATTATCACATTCCCACAGTTGCGAGTTTACTAAGTGGCGAAATGAGTCTCAGTACCCGGTGTGCCGTCCATTGATTACCTACATATAGGCTTCCAAACTCACTCCAATACGGTCTACAAGTTCACACAATCATGGCCTCCAAGTTCATCTCCAAACTTGCACGATTAGTGCCTTTTAACTCGCTCAATCACAGCTTCCATGTGTATCTCCCAACTTCCACGATTAAGGCCTCTAGGTTTGGATGATCATGGCCGCCAGGTGCATCTACAAACACACTCAATCACAATCTCAGAGTGCATCTCTAAGTTTACTCGATCACGGTCTGTAAGATGATCTCAAAACTCATTCAATTGTGGGCCCAGAAAATATATTTGACTACACTGGATAGTCATTTTCAGGTGCACCTCAAATTGCTCCCAAGCACCGCCTGCAGCCAGTGCAGATATACGGTGTGTAGATGGGTAGCTATATAGATACATAGATGAGAATACAATCTTAATAACTCAGTTTTAACAATAGTTGAACTATAAGAAGTAGCTATGATTTCCACGCGCACCTGTAGAATTCCAGGCACACCTGGAGCATTCCAGGCACCCCGGCAGCATTCCAGGCGCGCCTGCAGCATTCCAGGCGCACCTGCAGCATTCCCAAAGAAGATGTTTTTCCATGACTACTCTACTGTGATTTGAGGTGCTGCCAGACTTGTCCCAGGCGCTCCCAGATACGCCACCATCGCTCCCAGACTTGTAGCCAGCACTCCCTGGTGCACCCAAAGATCTCTCCGGCGTACCGAGGTGTTCCCAACCCTATCACAATCACTCCCATGGTACTCCTGCACCAGTCATCAGAGCTCTCAGTTGCTCCGCAGGCTGGCCGGAATGCCCTCCTATAGTCTGATTCTCTCCTGACATTGATGCAGCTAAGTTTACAATCCACATCCTCTCGGTCACTTCTGAAGGCTTCCAGAGACCAAAATACATTTGTGCTGATGCAGCTGAATACGCGCGGCAGCGAGTTGACGAGAGTTTCAGCAACTTGCTTTTGAATTGACAGAGCACCATTTAACACACACCTACGATGAGGTTTTCGGTTTCTGGCAGCTGGAGAATCTCAACGATCTGGTGCTGAGATATCTCAACACAGGCGCTTTACCCTTCGAGGAATATTCCGAGTCGTGGTTGTTCAACGCGGAAACTTAGTTTTCGTCTGGATTGGAAATGGTTGTTTGTCACTGTTTTATTTTAGATCAACTGGAGAGAGAAGCTTTGGAAATAGCTGGGGGGGAAATGATTGCTCTTGTAAACAGACAAGTGGGTGAGTCTTAGGATACGATGAGAAGGGAAAGAGATTTGAGGATAGGTGGCTGTACTTAGATTCAATAAATATTGTATTGATTATTGGGATATAAACTCCTCTGTAACACCCAGCGGATTCACAACCTATATTGAACACTCAGGGATGCCAACATGAAGGCAGCCAATGCCGAACTCTTGACGCACCATGTTCACCGATGATTCAAAGACTTTCGACATATTCCCTGTATCGTGGGTGACCTCCCTAAGCCCGACCACCTCCATACAATGCTGATTTGAATGCTTTAACACTTCCAGATGTGGATTTTCCAGTTTATGAAGACGCATGAACTGGTCGACTAGTACAATGCAATCTGGTTATACATCCCTGCTTACAACAAGCTGACACGAAACATTATATCATATGACGAAGATTTTCAATGTAATAGGAAAGAGATGAAGGAAATGAGCCGGAACCTGCTTGGAGCGGTAACCCAATCACTACATTGCGGAAGTCCCACTCAGAGTACCATATTCAATCAAGCAATTCAGTGCAAACTGGCATTGAAAGATTTGAATTTTTATTCACATGATAAATCTCACAATGATGCAATATGGGGCTAGATGGAGGATGCCTGCCATGGTTTTGACAACTTCAAAGATGTTTTCTTACTCAGGCGACTCGCCAAAACAGCGAAGGCTAAAGCCGATGCCCTCAGAATGGAAATTGTGAAGAAGTGACAGGTAGACGAGGAAATAAATGCTGAAAATTGGACGACATCTAAGGAGAGGCGCGAAATGAACTCCTGGAGGGATTGTATCAGTCGTGAGATATATGTTTCCAAGGAGGTAGATGCCTCTTTCAACTTTCTGAAGATCAACCTGATGGCTCATTGGGTCGAACTGATTCGTCGATACGAACCCTTTCAACAGAATTCTGCCGAGAGATATAAACAAGCACATAGAACGAATCCCAAGAACTGTTGGAACGCCTCCAATCATAATCTGAGCTACCTGCCACAAGTAATTACCTTTCAGCATTGCATTCTCTGCTAAGAAGTCCGAGAGCTCAATCCCCACACTCTCGCTCAGCGTCGGGAGAATAGCGCTGCACTATGCAACATCCTCCTTTCCAGTGCTGATCCGGCTGCCCCCCAGAGCTCCCAGTCATATGAGAATCCTGAATTCATGGGACTCCAAAACTGCCATGATGGACAGCGTACTAACTCTATAATCAAAGACTTCAGAGCATTACTCGACAATCCGCCAGACTCAACACACTGCCTGGTAATATTCAGCGGCATACCGGAGTTTATCAAGCAAAAGTGTTATAACAATAGGTATATATTGGACGAACAACTGCATGCAATGGAGCTCTGTATTTACCATGGTATCAACGTTCATGTTGAGGGTTTAGATGGTGAATGCATATCTCAGATGTGTCGATGCACAGAAAGCGAGAGCTGGGGAGGAGGGGATCAACGGAACGACTGGGTGTGGATAAAACAACGCCCAGGTAGTTGTTATGGTTCACTGAATGGGAGTCTCCAGTGGCAACTGCAATGACAATCTAAAATAAAAGTCCAAAACAAGGATGGAGGTTTCGTTGAATACTGGTTAGCCTGGGCACTCACCACACTACCTGAAAACTCGGATAACTTGGATCTCGTCTCGAAATTTGTACAAGTGAGAGAAGAACCAGCAGACATTGCTTTGCATGATTGCAGTGTGCGCAATACTTTCGGCTGCATGTACATATATCCGGAGATAGCAACTGGTAGTAAGACAGGTCACGGATCGAATGACCAATGGATTGCCAATAGCCACACAGATCTGTAGACTTGGAATGATGGGTATAATTAGTAAAGAGGGAATTGCATTTCGCGTACAGGTAGAAGGGATGCGAGGAGAGATATTCGCAGCAACAGCCATCATATTGCAATCACAATGCAAGTGGGGACCCAATCAACCCATTCCGATGTTTTATCACAGTTGACCACAACACCAGAGTGATCATTTGAAATAGGAGACCAACATAACGCGAAGAGACATTGAAACAGCAATCGGAGGGCGATATACAACCCGATGTATTAGATTGAGGCTGGGTGGAGAGTAATCCGCCACCGGGGTGTCTTTGACGGCTCTGATGGAGCGCGTCCACCGAGACAGAGCCATTCCGCCCAAACAGAAAACCTTTTTGCCGATATGGCTTGGCCTGCTGAGAATGATCACATTGTATGTTGTTCCGCTGCAGGTTCTTTGGCTAATAGTAGTGTTGCCAACGGTTCCGACCCACTAGAACATTTCCAAAATAGTGTTGCAACCGGATTCACACCGTGTCAACAGTTTTACCACATGAAACACCTGGGCTGGTGCCATTTGGATCGGTTTACACCTCAAACCCGGCCTTTGCAAGCTGAGACGTTTCGCTGCAATTAAGTATTTGGGTTCTCATCATATCACAAGATGATGTCTACGGAGATTGCGCAGTTTTAGCTGCTTGGTCACATCCCGGTTTCAGATTTGCGATCAGACCAATATTTGTTGTGTCGGTGTCCAAACCCCGCGAATTTCTGTTAAAATCTACATTTATTTCACAGCCACTCCATGAAGATCAGTCGGATCTCAATTCTGAAAGCGGAAGGTGCAAGAACACCTTAAACTGCACAATCTACATATACATCATCAGCAACAACCCTAGTTTCCGCCAGAAACACCCGGGTGTTCCGGACAGCTCTGACAGCTCTGACGGAACCTGGTACCCTATAACAGTGAATTAAACGCTTTCCGTCGCACAGGCGACAGGTGGCGTTGCATACTCATCTCCATTGCAATGTGTTCTGGATACGCACCACCAGAACGACACGTGTGTTACACTCTTTGCAGGGGCTTCAGGTAGGCTGTAGCCATCCTCCCAACGACTGGCGATGTGTATGCCTTTCTTCGGTCGATAGCCACATTTTACCTCTCCGATATTGTTACAATATATCGGATTCTATACTCGCCCAATATGTTTAGCTTTTAGATTTTGACACACATTGCAATCCAGTCTTCGCTTTGGATACCGCACTTGCCGTTGCATTTGCTTCGTCATTATCATATTTTACAGGTCTGAAATATACAGTCCAATCCTCACACTGTCTAGTACTATGCCCTCAGTCTTCCACATTCTGCATTGAACCATCATCAGCTTGCGATGCTTCTTCCTCCTCATCCGCATTTGCATCGTCGCCATCCTCGCCCTCATACCTGTTGACATCACTGGATCCCAGATCAATCCTCCACATTCTGCGTTGATCCATCATCGACTTGTGATGCTTCTTCCGCCTTATCCGCATCCGCATCCGCATCTTCGCCATCCTCGCCCTCATACCCGTCGACATCACTGGGCCCCGGGCCAATCCTCCACATTCTGCGTTGATCCATCATCGACTTGCGATGCGTCATCCTCCTCATCTGCATCTGCATCTGCATCGTCGCCATCGTGGCCCTCATACCCGTCGACATCACTGGGTCCCATGTTAACACTCTCGAGTTCCGTCGTGGGACGTCGTCGCCGGCTGGCGGTGGCGAGGACATCGCGATTGCGACTTTCATCACCTTCATCTTCGTAATCCCCGCTGCCCCCTGGCATCCCGAAATGAAGTTCGTTGTGGTGAAACGGCGAATCTAGACGACAGAGATCCCATCGTCGACAGTCCGCCGTACCTCTCGTGGCATCCAGGCAGGAATTCGTGAGCAAGAGCGGTTCTGGCTCGAGGAGCGTAGGAAGAGGGTGAGAAGGTATGATACTACACGGCTGCGAGGATCCACGCAATTGCACAGATCCACACGAAATCTCGGAAAGAGTGAGTGAGATCAAAAGATGCGAAAGATGGAGTGTGTCAATTGTTGAATGATAAGATGGTATGAGATGAGATGACACGACACGAGATACAAGATGCGATGCAAGCTAGCCACCCCGGGGTCTCCCCAATCTATACCCCACATCACTCCGTGCATCTCCAGCACCCCTGATCACCGTATGCCCCCGTCGCCCAGTCCGTCCCCATCATCCCTGTATCTCCGTACACCCGCCGTAGCTCAGTCCTCTGCCAAGCTGAGTTGCGTTGGCGGTGAGAAACAGATTTTCCTGCCACAACTCCTCCCTGGGCATTTGTGCGAAGCACACCTCTCCTCTTCTGTATAGCCGTATATGCAAACCCGAAAGAATATAAGAATACCATAAACCCAACGGGAAGACATAGACACTGACTTTGAAAGAAAAACACAAAGGTAGACTTAAAGGAAAAAACATAAACGTAGACCCAAAGGAAAAACCATGAACCCAATGGAAAGCTATATACCCAAAGGAAAACAATAAAACTCTCACTCCTTGCGCACCCACTTTCTCTTGCAACTCTCTGTATCTGCCTTCCTTTTGCCTTGACCACTTGTGAAGTACAAGATGTTGCCAAGGCGAGTATCGAATTAAACTATCGCCTCACACATTGCGTACACAGCTGCTGTGATTTGAACCCGGGTCTCTGTGAACAACTCGGGATCTTCATGTACTGCTTGTTGGAACATAGGTACGGCTTTGTTCCCCACTGTTCTCTCGTGATGTGCCAACATCATCGTCTCGTCTTCCATCATTCTCTTGCAGACCGGGTCAAGGCCGAGCCACTCTAGGAAGCAGCTCATGTATTCTTCATCTTCGGTGTCGTCATCGTCGGAACTGCAACTATCGCTGCCGGCAGTAGCAGGCCAGTCAGGTTTTGGGGTGCCTTTCTGCTTAGGAGCGGTAAACTGGTCTGGGGCCGTACCGGCCTCTTTCCTGGTTGCAGCTGGCGGGGTTGTACCAACGTCTGTCTTGGTGGGCGCTGGCGGGGTCGTCCCGGTGTCTTTCTCGGTGGGAGTGCTGGTTCCATCCTCAGATCCACCCTCTGGCAGGTTCATCAAAAGCCCTCCAACGTTGCTCTCATCCGTTTCCGTTTCTGTTCCCTTGGTTGATGGAGTTGGCAGTGGAACCATCTTGCTCTTATCGGGGGATGGAGGTGGTACAGATATCCCATGGACAGCAGGCAGTATCCCATGGTCGTCAGGCGGTATCGCATGGTCGGTAGATAGTATCCCGTGGTCGGCAGGCGGTACTGATGGTTAGATGGTACGAAGCCGGTTGGCGTTATTACAGTCATCCATGCCCAGGTAGTAACTGAGTGGCATTACTAACCCTCGGTACCATTGCAGACCCATAGCTTCATAGTTGATTCCTTCTTCCAGCTGAGGGCAGCCATTATCTAACAACTTTTTAGCTTCTTGGAAGTCGCCGGAAGTATACCACATGTTCGCTTTCGACTTGCGGTTTAGCTTGGTGAGACGGTTGACGTATGCAAGATTCAGGCATCTTTTGGCTGACCTGGGATCTCTGGATGTTTGGTTGGCGATCGCGGTTGATCACATCCACTTGTCACTTCCGCTGGAGTCGGAGAGGATTTCCGGGAGATCGGAATAGTGTTGCCAGAGGTCTCTCAGCTTCTTCGTTGCCCGTGCCTTCCTTCGCTGCGCAGTGTGATGTTGCTTTATCATTTCGCTAACCCTGCCGGAGCTGTCCAAAGCCTTAAGGAAGTCATTGAATCGCTTGTACTTCAACTGCTTCCAGTCAAGGTTCCTCTATGGGAAGTTCGACAGCAAAGCAACCTGGGCGTTGGCGGCATCCGTAATGTCCCCAAAGAGATCATAGATATTGAGCATGGAATTCGCTTGGCTTTGGAGGGCGAGTTCCCAGGCGGCAATCTCTACGGCTTCTTGTAGCGATCTGACAGGTCTATTGGCGAAGAATTCCGTGTGGATGTGGGCTAGTGTTTCCGATGATAGGGTTACTGGAGATGGGTCGCAAGTGATAGTAGAGATATCCGAGGAGGGGGTATCCGCAGTAATGGTGGTGGTGGTGGTGGCTACGGTGGTGGTGGCTGTAGTAGTGGTGGCTGCGGTGGTGGTGGTGGCTGCAGTGGTGGTTGTCTGCCGCAGTGGTGGACTGGAGGCTCGTAGCGGCAGTGGGAGTGGTTAAGGAGGCTTCGAGATCCATGGCATCGTCGAGTACTGCAGCGATGTCATTGGTTGATGTAAACGGCATGCCGGTCGTCGGTTATGGTTGAAATGGCGATATTGGGCGCAGTCGTCAGTGTACAGAGGGAGATGAATGGTACAGAAGGTGTTTGTCTTTCCTTAGGAACATAGAGGGGGGGGGAGCTCTTTTTATACCAGGAGGGGTACTTAGTATTAGATCCTTCATTTCCTAGTCTCTATGTGGTTCCTGGTTTCCCTAGTATGCTCTTCTCGTATCTCTCCACAACTTCTTCGCTTCTTCCCCTCCTCTTTCTCCGCTTGTACTTGGTGGATTGGCATATCTTGCTCGTGGTTTCTGTTGTCGGTGGTCAATTTTCTGCGCACTCCTGCAATAGTTGTCGTGTCTCTTGTCTCGAGGTTACTAGAGGGTTAGGGGAGAATGGTTGGAATTTTTGCTGTAACATGGGTGCAACTCAGCCAATAGGAATATTTCTTCCCCCTCCATCTCGCAATTCCACGCAGTTGTGTGGATTCGCTATCTTCAACTCTTTTCTTCATGGTCCATGCAATGGATTTCCTCCCGTCCCCCCCTGATTCCCCCTCCGTCCGTCTTTCCCATCATTGTTTAGACGGGTGGTCTGCCGGCACCGGATGTGCGGCGTTCCACTTATCCATTAGTTCCTTACTCCCCACCATATCCTCCGCCCGTACCCACGATCGTTTCTCCCAGTCTTTCCACTTAATTAAATACAACCATCTGCCTTCTATATGTTTCCGGCCTGCTACTGCCTCCACCTTGAATTCCTCGAATTCCTCTGATTTAACCTCTTGTGCAGTGCTAAACTTACTGATTTCCCGTGTACCGTGTACGCCTTCGTTGCGAGTGAAGAACTTCTTGGGTCTACAACCATCTATTCAGCCCGTGAGCTCTGCTCCATCAAGTTCTGCCAGTTGAGAAGTCACCAAGCTCTGCGCGATTTCTGTGACTCGGTAGGGTCTGGGCCACCCAGCATGCAGTTTGGCGCAGTGGGACTGTTCTATCTTGGTTTCGTGTACGACGGCCAAGTTGCCAATTTGGAGATCTTCAGCTCTGTTAGGGGTTCGCCCTTAGCAGTGATAATAGTACTTGAATGCAGTCTGTGATAGCACATACCATGCCGAGACGTTCAAGGAGGGCTAGTGGCGTACCCTTTAGCGGGGATTTATGCCAGTCACGAGAAGAGTTCAAAAGAATCGGCCAGTGGCACGAGGGGCCAGGTCCGTGAGAGGCTTCTTTCATTCCTAGATACTAAGCGGGACATGCTTATGATTAAGCACGGCAGTTGATAGTCTATTGCGAGTAAGTGGGCTCTTCACTGCCTGACCGTAATGGCAGGATACCCAGTGCGGCACACCACGGTGTTCTGAGAAATCTGTCTCCACCTAGGCACGACGTAACTGAGGGATTTATGGCATTCGTGAAAACCAGAAGCGATTACCTTGCATTGATTTGCATGAGTGTATCTCGCAACTTGGGGTGTCCTAAAGACTCTATGATGCAGCACGGAACTGGTATTCCGATAAGCCTGTTTAACTACCGAATAAACTCATTGAAAGCGAGATGTCTAAGTTGAAGTTATGGTCTGATTAATGAGCGATATGATACATGGCTCCTATGGGGATGCGCGAGCACATCCGAAAGGCGCCAGCAAATAAGTCGCAAGGATATCCACCGGGCATCGCCAATAAGACCCACGGATAAGTGGCTATCATTGAGGGATTTAATCATAGTTCTGATGGGCAAGGGTTAAAGGTAAAAACAGGGAGTTATTACCATGGGGCCTGGGACTATAAAGAGATCACATTGTTCCGACAATGAGGAAGAAAGCTCGAACAGCTAGTGACGAAACGATACCTACCAGCGGAGAAATATCCTTATTTATTATTGCGTTTTTATGATACCTATACCTATTATACCTATACCTAGATTTCATTAGCTTTGTGTAGCGGCAGCCCCGCACCTTCGACAAAAGAACACGAAGCGAATGACGATTACTTTCGAGAACGATAATGACGTTATAGTATACGCCTTGGAGAAAGTAATTTCTTACGCCAGAAGAACCCAGCAGATCTTTGTAGCGAATTGTGTCTGGTGGCTAGCGTCTATAATCGGCCTTGAGTCAGGGTTGACCAATTACATCGACAGACTTAAGGGTAGAGAAGAAGTTCGGTCGCAATACGAGACTTCCAAGGAAATCCCGAGAGAGAGATCTGTGTCAGCAGTACCTAGAGATCTTACTGAGCAAGAAGCTGTTATCACGCCGAAAGATTGCGGAAGAAATATTCATCCGGATAGAGTTCAACTAGTTGAATCCGGAAGATGAGTATCTTCTACGCCAAGAGATCTTACGGAGGATCAACGTCTCGATCGAATGCTCGAAATCGCAGAAAGGGTTATCCAGGCCCCTTTCCGAGATCGCAGCCATCTGCAACCCGGTCGAGTAAACCCGTTGCCGCAGACGAAGACTCAACTCAAGAAGGCTCGGAAAGTTAAGCGCCTTCAAGAAGCGAATAAAAAACAGGAGATTGAAAGAAATCAACGATTCCAAAAAATACGAGCTTCGATTGGAAACCACTTCGACAGGGAATAGGATCTACGGTCGTACGCATCTAAGTACATATACAGGTCGTTAAGTATATTGTCAAGAGGTGTTGTTACCCCCGTAACAGCATAATAAATAAACACTACGCTCCTAGGTTTATTATACGACGCAAGAAGGATGAGGAGCTCAAGGCTTACCAAGGGTTGAAAAAGCAAGGAGCTTTCCTTTTGCGATCACAACGATTTGGATTAGGAGTAGTTTCTACTAAACTACCTAATCTTACGGTTACAATACCTATTCGGATCCCAGTCACAACATCCGAATATCTTAACCGTCATCAATTTATCCCAACATATTACAAGGGTCCTGAGTTCAAGAGACGCCAGATTGAATACTGTGTTGAGAATTCAATTTCGGCTGATCCATCGGGAATTATAATATTCCGACGGAAATAATTATATGCCAATCAACGTCCTTGACTTGGCCGGATATACGCCCAATCTATTTGAGTACGAGCCTTTGAATATATTCGGCTCAATAGATACGGTTTTATCCGAAAAACCCGAAAACGATTGGAATAATCCGATATTCCACCCAGAACCCGATACTCCTAAACCTTGGGTCGAATACTATCGACAATCGGCTATTAACGGCGAGTTACTTACGATTGAGGATCCAGTATTCAAAGACCACTGGAAAGAATATCACTCGTGGGCGGACGAGTGGGAGTGTTGCTGCAAAGATAACGATAAGACCGAGTGGTGTTATTGCGTCGACAATAAATCATCGGCAAAATGCAGCCACTGGTAGATTTTACCTGTTCTCCGACGGAGCGACTTTACGATATATTGATCATTATTGCCTTGTCAATTATAATGATTCAATTTCGAAACCTTATTGAGCAATCTATGCTCATGCGATACTATACATTCTGGCAAGATAATGTATGGTCTGCACCTCCGGAATGGATTCAACAATTCGAGGAATCCATCCAGGTCGCATATGCGAAAATTGATAAATATACACCTCGAGACTGGAGGATGTATAATGAAGGAAAAGATAGCGGTTATACTGACGGTTATAACCAAGGGCTCTTGGAAGGGCATGATAATGGCTGGGATGAAGCCAAAGAATATTATCAGAAAATATTCGAACGAGAGCTTAGAGAAGCTAAGCATCAATGGAAGGAGGGAGGTGCGAATAAGGAGTATTCTGAAGAAATAACAGAAGAATACGAGGAATCATACGTAGATGACGAGTGGTCATTGTACGGTCAGAAGGATAAAGACTTTAAGCAGACAAAGTCTAGGGAATGGTTCAATCAGCCCGATAATGAGCTTAGGGATGCCATCGAGAGTGATTAAATTGCCCGATACGAATCGAGCAAGGGTTGTTCTAATGCAGATTATGAGATAATTGCTATTAGACGTCTAGGATGTCACTTCTACGAAGTTGTAAAAGATCATCAGTTGACGTCAAAGATCATGGTGCGAAAAGCAGGTTTAATGCTACCACCACCAATTTTACAGTGGTCGTATAAATATCTTTAGTTATTACCTTCGCATATTACTTCGGTACTTACATCGATTTTACTTATCGATATTACCTTTAGTAATTAATATCTTCGATTTTACTTATCGATATTACCTTTAGTAATTAATATCTTTAATTTACTTCGTCGATATTACCTTCGTAAATTACTTCAGTACTTACATCGATTTTACTTATCGATATTGCCTTTAGTAATTAATATCTTCGATTTTACTTATCGATATTACCTTTAGTAATTAATATCTTCGACATTACTTCGTCGATATTTTCTTCACATATTACTTCGGTAATTACTTACTCGATAGTATTAGCTCTAGCAATTAATATCTTCGACATTACTTCATCGATATTATCTTTGCATATTACTTCGGTAATTACTTACTCGATAGTATTACCTCTAGTAATTTATATCTTCGACATTACTTCGTCGATATTACCTCCGCATATTACGTTGGTAATTACTTACTCGATAGTAATACCTCTAGTAATTCATATCATCGACATTACTTCGTCGATATTACCTTCGCATATTACTTCGGTAATTACTTACTCGATAGTAATACCTCTAGTAATTAATATCATCGACATTACTTCGTCGATATTACCTTCGCATATTACTTCGGTAATTACTTACTTGATAGTATTACCTTTAGTAATTAATATCTTCGACATTACTTCGTCGATATTACCTTCCCATATTACTTCGGTAATTACTTACTCGATAGTATTACCTCTAGTAATTAATATCATCGACATTACTTCGTCGATATTACCTTCGCATATTACTTCGGTAATTACTTACTCGATAGTATTACCTTTAGTAATTAATATCTTCGACATTACTTCATCGATATTACCTTCGCATATTACTTCGGTAATTACTTATTCGACAGTATTACCTTTAGTAATTAATATCTTCAATTCTACTTCGTCGATATTACCTTTGTTTATTACCTTCGGTAATTACTACTCGATAGTTTTACCTGAAGTAATATACTAAACATTTCTTATTAATATTACTTTTACATATTATTTCGAGAAAGGAGTGATGTTAAAATTATTACCTTTAGTAATAAGGTATCTTCGATACTATTTTATAAATATTATTTTATATTATACAATGGTGTCTGGAAAAACACCCTACAAGAAGGGGGTAAAAGATTATTAAATCTTAAAAAATATACAAAAAATCAATTATACCAATTGATTAATAACAATAGTACAGCAAAGAAATTAGTACGGCAAAATAGTACAATATGGAATTAATTATTCTGGGATAATAAAAGCTCCCTCCTATGGCGGTATACACCGAGAGAGATTGCTCTCGAGCATGAAGAGCAAATACAAATCAGACTAATAATTCAGTATTGTTAATACTATACAATGGAAACGGGATTATATTTGGCAATCATCATCGTTAATAAGAAACGATGGAAAATATTATTACCTAAGGATTCCAGGACGATAAATATTATTAGACTTGATGGATTATCTCAACGGGTGATTAGGATTCAAATTAACCAGAACCATTTGACATTGTTCCATGTCGCATGGTGCTAGTGTTAATAATAGGAAGTTCGAAGATCCAAAAATAGGGCTTCTATGTACCATTAAGAATATCCACAGAGGAACTTAAACCTTAGGGTGAAAAATGAGGAAATACTTAAAGGAGTAAATGAGTATGGTTGCGAATATTGTATTGGGAGGTATTCTTATCGGGATTGAAAAAACCCTTCCACAAAAGGAAACGAAGATGCGTATGGTATCTTCAAGTATTCTCATCGACATTCGAATACTCTTCAATAAAGAGAAACAAGGACAAGCTACGTTGTTCTCAGGTATTCTCACCATGATTCGAATACTCTTCAACAAAGAGAAACGAGGACAAGCTACGTTGTTCTCAGGTATTCTCATCGGCATTCGAATACTTTTCAACAAAGAGAAACGAGGACAAGCTACGTCGTTCTCAGGTATTCTCATCGACATTCGAATACCCTTCGTCAAAGAGAAACGAGGATGTGTATGGCATCTTCAGGTATTCTCATACTTAATGTTACGGGGGTGTTTAGATCCCAATAACTAATACAATATTTATTGAATCTAAGTACAGCCGCCTATCAAATCTGTTTCTCTCCTCGTCTTTTCCTAAGACTCAACCTCTTGCCCGTCTTGCAAGAGCAATCTCCTCCGATAGCTGTAACGCTATCGCCGCGTCTTCTAAATCGGTCAAATTGAACCGATGCCAATTCCCGTGTCCGATGTAGACGTAAATTAGATTTCCCCGTCGAACAACCACTCCTCGGAATATTCCTCGAAGGGTAGAGCGCCGATGTTGAGATATCTCAGCACCAGGTAGTCGATGTTCTCGTACTGACAGAAAAGAAAGACCACAGCGTAGATGTGGGTTAATCGGTGCTCTTCCAATTCTGAAAGCAATCTGGCGAAACTCTCGACTTTGTGCTGCAGTGCGTACTCGGCTGGTGTGTATCGATGTCCAGGCATAAAGCACCCAGTCCCGTGTATGAATGAGGGAAGTTATTTTCGAGGATAGTATATAGATAGAATTCTTAATAATATTTTAAGATCGTCTTCGGTGTTCTCTGAAAGCTAGTCTGTTCGCTGATGCCCTCTAATTCCTACGTCCAACACTGGCTCTTTATAGCCATAACCTCTTCTTGCCAAGATAGTGATTATTCCGGCTCCGCCCCCTTTAGCGCCCGTAAAATAACTCACCACCACACCCTCAGGTAATGGCACCATGGCTACGTGGTTTCAAAGCTTACGCTCCTGATAACAATCAGGCCATCCGTGGCTCGGTATCAGCTCATCCATGCCTATCTTATCACCCCTTGCAATCTTTTAAGAGTCAGTAGCTGGAACATCTACCAACCAAGTTGATAATGCTTATCGCCTTAAAAATCCCTCAAGCAAGTGAGCGATTTTCTTGCGTCATAGTTTTAGTCGGCGACCAACCGATAATATGCCAGCGTAGATTATTTACGCGTAAGCTCGTATCCGTTACGAGGTTACATTGCGATCCAGACCACCTGAGCTAACAAGTAGTGCTCGCTCTAGGCCCCAGGCCTACGTCATTTAATCCCTCAGTTACGTCATGCTAAGGTCGAGACTTTTCTCTAGACCGGAACGTGCTTCCCGAATCCTAGCCCGTTACAGGTAGGGGAAAGAGTTCTCTTACTCAAGTTTGACTATCAACTGCCGTGCGTGATTACCACACAAGTCCCGCATAGTTTCCGGGTTTGAACAAGGCACTCCCGCTTTGCTAGACCAACATGAACTCCCGCTAAGGAGCATGTTGCTGACCAACTGGATTTTCACATGCATAGGTGTTATGCATATCGTAGATATGTATGCATCTTGTATCAAATCAAGTATCATTATCGCTGCTAGGGGCAACCCCTAACACTTAAGAATTACCTTAAGAATTAAGTATTTTATGAAATCCAATTTGGAAACCCTACTACAGTTTTAATTAGGATTATTCCGACTACATAAAAATACTTTAGGAATACCAAAGTTAAGTAGTTCATGTCCAATCACGAAATAAATTACAGCTGTAATTAGATTATGTTCGATTCTTATAGAGACGGAAGTATACTATGTTGCTTCCAGGTACTCTCGTATACGAGGACTTAAGATTTTACATCTTATTCAATATAGTCTAATAAGCAATCTGAATTATTTTAATGAACGCCTATGTCTAGTACCTCTGGGTTCTAAATTAAATTATTTCTGGTTGTGGAAGATTCTATGGGTCAAACTTTAGGAATCATAACTGAATGATATTCGGGCGTGTTCTATGCTGTCCTCTCTGACCCTCTTGCGGGTGGTACTGTCACGGCGAAGAGAGTCGATCGTTTGGAACATTTCTTGGTACATTTGGAGATAATTCCGAAAGCATTTAGATGTCAATTTATATGTATCCATCAGAGTATGAATGTGTTAACCGTTGAAAGCTGAAATACATTCTGAAATATGGGAGTAAATGGATTGCACCTCTAAATGTTAAGTTTGGCAAAATCCATGCACGAGTATGGTATTCAATTTAACCTTTCGAATAGAGGATTGATTATATGTACCCGTCAGGAGTGTTAACCGTTGAAAGCTGAAACACTTTTGGCGTCATAAGCTGTTAACCGTTGAAAGCTGAAATGGCTTATGACAATTGGGAGTAAATGATCATCATTTTATATCACTGGAAGAAGAGAATTACGATACGACTTCGGTCATACTTATGAATGAATTGCGATACAAGTTATTCTGATCACACTATGTGTGGTATTGGAACAAGTATTCAAGCAATTGATTACTGTTCCTAGTTATAGGGATAACTTACTGTGTGCGGTTCGCAGAGGCGGCAGGAAGCGTTGGGATCACGCTCGTAGAGAAGGGGGTGATGTCACGAGTTCCGAAGTCAAGAGCAATGAACAAGAGAAGGAATATTATACAACAGTTATAAAATAGTTGTTGTATAGAAAAATATATATACGATGTGCAGAGGGGTTGTAATGCACGGAAAAGTTATAAGGCGATTAGGGGTATATTTTGAAAGAATACAGGATAAAGATAATAAAGATAGGGGATCATCTATTGCGATGCCAGGCCCATACTATCTCTATTATATGAGGATCCTGATGGTGATGAAGCAGAGGAACATCGTTGGCGATGCTAATCCTGTACTGTGGAATCACTTTAAGAGAAACACACTTGTGATGTGAAAGGATTATGTTATATGACGTCAACTTCTCACGACGGAGCAATCGAAGTGGTCACCGATCCTAGAGAAGGGGGTGATGTTAGGGGTTCGCCTTTAGCAGTGATAATAGTACTTGAATGCAGTCTGTGATAGCACATACCATGCCGAGACGTTCAAGGAGGGCTAGTGGCGTACCCTTTAGCGGGGATTTATGCCAGTCACGAGAAGAGCTCAAAAGAATCGGCCAGTGGCACGAGGGGCCAGGTCCGTGAAAGGCTTCTTTCATTCCTAGATACTAAGCGGGACATGCTTATGATTAAGCACGGCAGTTGATAGTCTATTGTGAGTAAGTGGGCTCTTCACTGCCTGACCGTAATGGCAGGATACCCAGTGCGGCACACCCCGGTGTTCTGAGAAATCTGTCTCCACCTATGCATGACGTAACTGAGGGATTTATGGCATTGGTGAAAACCAGAAGCGATTACCTTGCATTGATTTGCATGAGTGTATCTCGCAACTTGAGGTGTCCTAAAGACTCTATGTTGCAGCACGGAACGGGTATTCCGATAAGCCTGTTTAACTACCGAATAAACTCATCGAAAGCGAGATGTCCAAGTTGAAGTTATGGTCTGATTAATGAGCGATATGATACATGTCTCCTATGGAGATGCGCGAGCACATCCGAAAGACGCCAGCAAATAAGTCGCAAGGATATCCACCGGGCATCGCCAATAAGACCCACGGATAAGTGGCTATCATTGAGGGATTTAATCATAGTTCTGATGGGCAATGGTTAAGGGTAAAAACAGGGAGTTATTACCATGGGCCCTGGGACTATAAAGAGATCACATTGTTCCGACAATGAGGAAGAAAGCTCGAACAGCTAGAGACGAAACGATACCTACCAGCGGAGAAATATCCTTATTTATTATTGCGTTTTTATGATACCTATACCTATTATACCTATACCTAGAATTCATTAGCTTTGTGTAGCGGCAGCCCCGCACCTTCGACAAAAGAACACGAAGCGAATGACGATTACTTTCGAGAACGATAACGACGTTATAGTATACGCCTTGGAGAAAGTAATTTCTTACGCCAGAAGAACCCAGCAGATCTTTGTAGCGAATTGTGTCTGTTGGCTAGCGTCTATAATCGGGCTTCAGTCAGGGTTGACCAATTACATCGACAGTCTTAAGGGTAGAGAAGAAGTTAGGTCGCAATACGAGACTTCCAAGGAAATCCCGAGAGAGAGATCTGTGTCAGCAGTACCTAGAGATCTTACTGAGCAAGAAGCCCTTATCACGCCGAAAGATTGCGGAAGAAATATTCATCCGGATAGAGTTCAACAAGTTGAATCCGGAAGATCAGTATCTTCTACACCAAGAGATCTTACGGAGGATCAACGTCTCGATCGAATCCTCGAACGCGCAGAAAGGGTTATCCAGGACTCTTTCCGAGATCGCAGCCATCTGCAACCTGGTCGAGTAAACCCGTTGCCGCAGACGAAGACTCAACTCAAGAAGGCTCGGAAAGTTAAACGCCTTCAAGAAGCGAATAAAAAACAGGAGATTGAAAGAAATCAACGATTCCAAAAAATACGAGCTTCGATTGGAAACCACTTCGGCAGGGAATAGGATCTACGGTCGTACGCATCTAAGTACATATACAGGTCGTTAAGTATATTGTCAACAGGTGTTGTTACCCCCGTAACAAGCTCGGACGTTGGCTGCTTGGTCGAAGTAACATTTGTTGGCATCTCTCGACTCCTTTACGGTTTGTATGGCAACAACAATATCCTCCCGTCGTCGTTCCAACAGTCTTGCTCTAGCTGCTATCAGCGATGCCGTCTCATCGATTCCTTGGATCCAGTTGGCGGTATTCCATGTTAAGTTCTCCAGCTCTATCAGGAGTACTGCATCTTGGCCGAACATAAGGCGGAATGGCGAATATCCGGTTGTACGCCTGAGAGTGATTCTGTCGGGCCAGAGCACTGCCAGTAGGTGATCAATCCACACCTCTTTCGGTTCGTCTGAGCACGCCTTGAGTTTGGATAGTGCATCTGCGATCAGCCTGTGTCTTCGTTCGATTACTCGATTAGCGGCGGTATGGTACGGCGTTACGGTGATCTTCCGGATATTGTAGCATTTGAGGAGGAGGTTGGCCAATGTATTATTCTCTGGTCCTCCGTCCACTACCACACTTTCCGGGGTTCCGAACCGACAAATTACCTCTTCACAAAAGAAGTCTGCTACCTACTCTGATGTACCCTGTTTTAGTGGTCATGCCTCTGGCCACCCCCTCAGGTATTCCCTGGCTACAACAAGTAGGTGATATCCGTCCTCCATTTTGGGCATGTACGAAATATCCATCCCTTCACGTTGCCATAGGTGAATGGCGGTTAGGCTTTTCAGGGGTTAATTATACCGTAGAGGTGCTCTCTTCTCGCACTGCTCGCACGGTTTCACCCAGTCTTTGACTTCGACATACATTTCCAGCCATCAGTACCGCTCCACTACCTTTCGTAATGTTTCTTCTCTTTCAAGGTGCCCGCTCAGTTTGTGTGCAGCTTCCATTGCTGTCCTTTTCTGTTCCGCGCACACTAACAACTTTGCCGGCTGTTCATTGGTTTTTCGCCTCCGGTAGTGTATTCCCTCTGAAACAAGGTATTTTGTGGCATCCTGTCGAAACTGCTGCATTTCCTTCGTAGTCTTTCCTTCCGGTCGCTTCAGGTTCTCCAGAAACTCACATATCTCCTTCCATCTGCCTTTGTATTCCTCCGCCAGTCTTAAACCAACAAATGGTTCGTATGGTCCCTCCCTCATCTTTCTGTCAGACCCATATTCTACCCGTATTCCTCGTAAGTTTGCTTCAATTGTGTCCTCTAGATCATCCTCCTTTTCTGGCTCAGGCTCCCCGTCCGCTCGCGGCCGCCGTGAGAGGCCATCAGGTCCTCCATTCAGTCTCCCTGGAACATGTTTCACGTCGAAATCGAACAGTCGTATCCACGCGATCCAGAGGGTGACTAGTGCTCCTGGCAGGTCGTTGGCCGGCAAGTTTAGTTGATGCACTAATGTGTTAGCATCTGTCTCCACGAGGAATCTGACCCCATATACGTAGTTGTGGAACATCTTAAGCGCCTTCACCAGCCCACGGCGCTCACATTTCCCCGCGTCATATCACTTATCGGCGTGGTTCCAGAGCCCGCTGTCATACCGCCACGGGTGCCTGTCCTTATTTTTGTCTTCCAGCTGCAAGATCGCCCCCTACCGCTCTAAAATGGCATCAACTCCAACGACTATTTGCCCAGCGCCATCACTACCGTCTAATGTCTTCAACGCAGGAGCATTGCAGACAGCCTCTTTCAAGATTGCCATAGCTTTCTTTTCCCCAGTCTCCAATTGAAACTTGACGTCCTTCGGCAAGATTTGGAACCGGGGGCCTGCAACTATTGCATATTTGGGGATCCATATTCGATGGTATGTGCAAAGATCCAAAAATGCCCTGCATTCGGTACGGTTTTCGCACCGGGCCAATTCCACACCTTGTCGACCTTGGACGCTTGTGGCCACCTTCCTGTTTCCCCACAGACACACCCGAGTATTTTTACCCTGTTCCAGCACCAGTCAGACTTATCTACGGAAATGGTGGCTCCAGCTCTCTCTATATTAGCAAGTACGTTATCGAGGTTCTGGAGGTGTTCCATAATAAACCTTCGAACTCCAGGCAACCCTTCCAACTGCTCTTCTCCATACCGACTCTTTGGGCCTTTCACTGGCACATCATAGACGAATATTTCCGCAATGGATCCCAGGTGAGCGTTTAGTATTTTCCGAGATACTCTGACAAATGCTAATGCCGAATTGGTAGCTCCTTGTACTAGTCTGGTCGGCCGATACAGGCCTTGGGTAGTCTGGAAGGCCATATAGTCCCGGCTATCCGCGTGCAACCTTGTTGGTCGTACCCAGAGTGAAAATCAATCAGCGAAGAAATCCGCGGTCTGGCGAAGGCGTCAGAAAACTCTTCGACGTTAGGCGGTATGCCATGGTCTTCCAGTGTATGCCGATTCCCATTCACGGCAGAGATGATGAAGCGGTACTTCCCATTCTTCTTTGGAACTAAGAAGTGAGCATTCCTGTAGGGGCCCCGAGTGGGCTCGAATAGGCCCGGCCGGACTCTCTCTTCTATCACGTCTTTTTCCACGGCAATGACTTTCTTCGGTATGGGTAATACACTATCCTGCCAGACCATATGACCAGACTCCAATCGGATACGATGGCGTGGCTCGACCCCGTCGCTGAACCTTTCCAGTTCCTCCCATGTTCATGAGAGAGCGAATTCTCTATTCGATAGCATACCCAGGAGTGTTTCCTTTTCCTTCAGCCATAATATGCTCCCTATCCGTAGCTCTCGTAATCTCTTGGGTGTCATTCTTCCCCCTGTTGCTCTGTAGGAGAATTTGGGAATAAACCACTCCTGGCAGGGGCCTGGTATTGGTATAGCCCGAGTGATAGCTCTTCCTCTGCAGTCGAGTCAAGGATCTGGCATGCTTCCGTCCGACAAGGGAACAGGTTTCACTTTCTGGGCAACACAGTTGAAGCGGGCGCGCACCCAGGCTGCTTTGGTGTTTTCGTCTATGTTGCACTTCGCCGAATCAAGGTACGAGGAAAAGAGTTGTATTTGACAACGTTCCGGAGCAATGCTATTTTTAGAACCCCACGCCAAAGCCGTGGATTCTCTCCCGGTTACCCTCCTTTCCTCCACCAGAGCCTCTTCTCTCATCAACCACCTTTCTGCTACCATCCTCCCACCCAACTCTCCGACTACCAGTCCTTCCTCCTCTTCCCACTCATCCTCCCAATTCACGCTTCTTCACATTACCTTCCTTACCTTCTTCGATAGCCCCTTTTTTTTGACTGATTGTTTTCCTTCCTTTTTGAACGGTTCCTGCTCTTTCCCGCCATATAATCCTTCCACTCTCACTGCAAGCACCATCTGCCTATCAACCAACTCCCTCTCTTTTCCTTTTCTACCCTTCGAGACCTTCTCATTCCCATCTTTCTTCCCAGAACTCTCCAACCTCTTTCATTCGGAGTGCCGGGCCCTATCCTTCCTAGTTGCGCAGACTGTAACTAGGCGTATAAGTTTCCCGAGCTGCTGGCGAATATGTCCCTCTTGTCTCCCAGAAAGGTAGCGACAAACGTCACCTGCTCTGACCCATCGAAGGCTGAGATGGTGATCTCGCAACAGCCATCGTCCAGGTTCCTCTCACACTTCCGCGCGTCTGTTTCCCAGGGGCGACCCAAGAAAACCTGCTCGGATCTGGATCATGCTAGAAAGGTAGGAGCGGGTATGGCGATACCATGGACGTTGACGGGCACGGACTCTGGCACCTTCGACAAATCAGATCGATTGCCGTCGGCAGTGATCATCTTCCAGTCGGCACGTTTCCACCCGATGTTCAACTCCCTGGTGACCTCTTCACTCATCACGCAGATCTCAGATACGCCATTGCTAAGCATGGGAAGTTCATGTCCATGTATCTTTCCGAGGACGGTTGGAGAGGCCCTGGCGTAGCAGAATTCGGTGTATCCTGCAAGATCTTTTAGGCCCGAGAAGCCAGAAATGTGAGCAATTCCGAATTTCTATGGTGCAGCCGGGGTCCTGGCAGTAACTTGTTTGTCATTGGGAACTGATACCGTTTTAGCCTTTGGTTGGAGTCGGAAGGTGAAATCGCAGGTCTCTCTCTCCTGCCGGGCTACGGTAGTCTAATCGAGTTGGCTGCTTCTGAGGACTTCGCAGTTTCCAGTATCCAGGGCGGTTTCTTTATTTCGTGGCACTTTCGCAGGCTTTGCGGTCTTTCGAGTTGTGTTTTCGATGGGGTCCGCCTTGGCCGGGTGCTTCCTGAATGCTACCGCTTGCCTGATATTTCGCGTTTCCTGGTTGCTAGCACTCGTCGAGACCTCTGGGCCCTCTTCCTCGATACGTGCCCACTTGTCACCAACACTGGACACCTCGTCCGTCCTCTTCCGTCTCTCATCCATGAAGGCATATCCTGCGTGCGTGCGCACGACTGCCTCCCCTTGTTCTCTCTCTCCCTCGTCTAATTGCCCGTCTCTCTCCACCTCCGTCGAAATCTCCTCCACCTCCTCCGCACTGCTGTCACCTTGGCCCTCGTCTTGCTCTTCATCCTCGTAGCTCAACTCCTCGATATCGTCTTCGTTACCTTCTTCCTTACCGTCCATTCCTGTACACCGACCCGAGTAGTACCCATCGCTTTCCAACAGCTGTCGGGTAATCCATGAGAGAAACGCAGTCACCCGAGCACTGGCCCTCTGAACCAGCTGAGACCTTGTAACATGCTGCGGCTGAGGCGGCTGTGGTGCAGCCGTAGTGGCTGCTTCTCCTCCCTGCTGCCCTTGCCGAGCTACCTCCCGGGCGTACTCCCGCATTGTCAAAAACCTTCTCTCTGGTTGATATCCGGATATCTCACCTCCATTTCCCCCTCTTGGTCCTGAGGTTAGTCTTCCACGATCATTAAGGTGGACTATCCCTTTTTCGTGGTCGGTGCGCACTTCGCAACAGAACGTGCGGATGTGTCCTAGCTCATCGCAATAGATACAGGGTCCTAATCCTTGCCGTGGGTATTACTGAAGATTGGGTCCCGGTCGGTAGTAAGTGGGTCCCGTGGGTGCATTTGGAGGTGAGAAGTTCATAGGTGTGTGCGGAGGTGGATGGTCGGCATGGATGGCGTACGCCGTGCCAGTCGGGTAGCCTCCCTATCTGGGCTCATTCGCTTTGCTCATGTGGAAGGTCCAAGCCTCGATAGCCTTTATCATATTGTCCATCTTCGTGTCGATCGTATTTTCGGCCTTAGCGATGCGAATTTCCTCTGTGGCTTGCGCTGGTGCCAGGGTCTCTTCGTTAGGAATTGCCGGAAGGTTCACCAATACTGGCATCTGGGGGAGCGGAACTCCAGCTGGGATTGAGTAAGGAGAGACTCCCAGCGCCGTACGTGCTCCTGCCGAATCCAGGAGGACGAGGGCATCGGCGGTCGAACATTTGTCAAGGACATGCTTTCGGAGTTTGTCAGATTTGAACGTCGAGGGCTCTCTGGGATCTAGTTCGAGTTTCATTACCGCTTTTGGCTTCAAATCCGTTGTGAGGGCTCCGAGCAACATTTCCACTTGCGAGGACTCAGCCAAGCCTGCCTTACTGATCATAATGCGGCTGATGTTGTCGTAGGCGACGATAAAGGCTTTCAGGCCCACATTCGCACGTTAGAGCTGGTCCCGGCATAGTCGCTCTAAGTATGACCTCGGGTACATGTAGACTCGGCTGTCGGCGTGCCGGAAGGCGTCCTTCAGCTTCTGTTTCAGTTGCACCCAGTCCTTCGTCAGATATCCGTTCATCATCTTGATAGTTTGCTGGATCGTCTCCGAGCAGTATTACGGGAACGTTGCTGTAACATCTTCAGCCACCGGGTCAGTCCTGGTGCGAGAGGATAGGCTCTCGTACACCTTGACGAATTTTGTGACGTCTGCTCCTCCGGAGACAGGGGCGCCCATGGTTCCAGGGAGTGGCATCTGCATCTTCTCCTTCGCAATGGCGATGGCCCAGGACTAGATGAATTGCCTTTGATCGTGTGCATGATTGGGCGAGGCGTTGGTGGAAGGTCCAGAGCTGGTGGAGGATCCGCCCTGACTTATGGGTTCAGGACTGGAGGAAGTGGTACGGCCACTGGGACCAGCAGCAGAAGTGGATCGGGAGTGTTCTGTTGACACCTTGTGTGTAGTGGTTTGGAGGTGGGATGGTGGATCAGGTGGTAAATTGGCAGTAATTGGTGATCCAATGTCAATTGCTAGTTTGTGAGTTTTGGAAGCGGGGTTAGGTCAATTGATGCTCTGTTTGAGGTGAGCTCTTTGTTTCGTTCCTTTCTTAGTCCGGCTTCACCACCTCTCATGGTCATCACTCTTAGCTTTCTGCCAAGTCGTCTATCGTGTTCTATTCCCGGCGACTTCCCCCCTATGACTAGTAGTATCCTCATTAGCACTTCTCACAATCTTACAGGCATTGTTGTTTCCTTTTCTTATTATTCCTTCGGATCAGTGTCTTCCTTATTACGGGGTTGGCGTCCTTCGTTGGTTTGTGTTTCTCGGCCGGGTATTAGGTCGGTGCCATTAGTCTGGTGTTAGTTCGGCCCCAATTCGTTAGTGTTCGTCCCGTTATTAGGTCGGTGCCTTTCGTCGGGTGTTAGTTTGGCGTCACTTCCTGGGTCTTCGTCTTGGAATTCAGTCAGTGGCTTTTTCTCAGTGTCCGTCCCGGTATAAGGTCGGTGCCAGTCGCACCGGTATGAGGTCAGTACCCTTCATCAGGTTGATAGATCATTTCCTTGCGTCCTGTCTGCGAGGTCGGTGCTGGTCGTCCCGGTATGAGGTCTGTGCGTTTCATCCCGCCGTTAGGTCGGGGCGTTTCATCACATCTGCGAGATCGGTGCCTTTCGTCCCGGTATGAGGTCGGTGCCATCCCTCCAGTGTTAGTTCGGCTCCATTTCCTTAGTATTCGTCCTGGTATATGGTTGGTGCCCTTCTAGTTAGCGACGTCGATGGACCCAGCTTACCGCATCCGGCGTTCCAATCCGACATTGTTAGTATCGTCCACCAGTTGCTTCTCTCTATATTTGCCTGCATTCGTTAGTAGGGGTCTTTCCCACCATTCTGTACTCAGCTTTCCGAACCAGAGATCCACATTGGGGCTCCATTTGTGCTGAAACAGCTAAACTAGAGGACAGAGATCCCAGCGTCGACACTCCGCCGCACCTCTCGCTGCATCCAAAAACGAATTCGTGTGAAAGAGCGGTTCTCGCTGGAAGAGCGTAGCAAGAGGGAGAGAAAGTATGATACTACCCGGCTGCGAGGATCCACACAGTTGCGCGGATCCACCTGAAGTCTTGGAAAGAGGGAGTGAGATTAAAAGATGCGAATCATGGAGTGTGTCAATCGTTGTAAGATAAGATGGTATGAGATGAGATGATACGAGACCAGATACAAGATGCGATGCAAGCTATCTACCCCGGGGTCTCCTGAATATATACCCCCCGTCACTCTGTTCATCTGTGCCACCCCTGAACCCCATACGCCCCCATCGCCCAGTCCTTCTCCATCATCCCTGTATCTCCGTACACCCGCCGTAGCTCAGTTCTCTGCCAAGCTGAATGGCGGTGGTTGTGAGAAACAGATTTTCCTGCCGCATCGTCATCTGTGCAATTGTTGTCTCTCGGGATGCTTGGGTCCATGCTTCCAATCTCAGCCTCCTCAAGTGCCACTTTGGAGGCGAAATATTCAAGAAGAATAGCATTGTCAACATGCGCTGCATCCATACTGATCACCACGGCAGGCGTTGGGTTCTCCGCATGTTGTATCTAACACTTGACTGCGGCATGAGTGTTGTTATACACCCTCTGTTGATAGCTCTACGGTTGTGTGTTCCAGGAATTCATCAAGAACGTATAAGTGTCAGCAACGCCAGGCGAGGTTAACAACTTGCGACCCGTTACAGCGCAGCACGATGTGATCTTACCACCATCATTCTTGTGGTTGAAGTATATCGAGCAATCCGGTCTGTCCGCTTTCAGCTTTGACTTGGAAGCTTTTGGATTAACACCTTTGTTCTTTTGCCACTCCAGGAGAGCATGGCGCAACACGGTGCATGTAAACATGATCAGTGGCGAGGGTATATGATCGTCCTTGTCGTTAAGCATGGAATTATAAAATCCATTAGCATACATTCCGCCATTATTCCCCCGATGATCAAATTTGAGGTAGATACACTGCTGGATTGCCTCCGCCAGGAAGTACAGTGGACGCTAGCCATTCGTTCTCAGCTTTCGACTCTCTCCGCGTTGGGTTTGGACCGCGTACACCACCTTGCACACGCTCTGCTACAGGAAAAAGATACTTATTGTCCGCCAGCACGGATTCAATTAATTCCAAACGCTCTGTGGCGGATTCAAAGTGGTCCACATCATAAAGCTCTGCAATGTTGTCCCAGACTGATTGAATATAATGGGACTTAACCTTATCGACTTGTGTGCGAACCTGGTACCTGTTTAAGCGTGTAATATCCACCATGGGCCGTTGATTCAGCATACATCTTTCAAGATCTCCTTTGTGCGTGCCTCGAATGCTATGGACCAAATGTTGTTTTGCTGCATAGCGGTGTTCCAGTACGTCTCTATTATCTGCCAGTGTGGGGCTTCAGCTAATCCGTTCGCAAAGCGTCGCGTTACATAACTTACAGTCCCCAAGTCGCTTCCACTCATAAACGGCCGTCTGTTCCACATGTAGAGCTCCAGAAGACTGGCCATTGCAAATACAAGACGCGTCATGTCTGAGTGACCAAATTGATGGATGCTGTGACTGCTGGAGACCATTGATCGAGGTGTAGACACCGCCGGTGGTTGCCATTGCCACTGCCTTTGTCACTGATTTTTTTCGGTAGCTCGTATTCGCAGTGGATTTGTAATGATCACGCGGGCTTCTGGATTCAGGATGTGGGTAGGCAGGTTTTCAAGCCCAGTGGGAGGACTTGGAGTGCTTGCAATGCCGGCTGCTGGGCTGGATACAACGCGATGCGTTGAGTCTGTCTGTATGGTTCTGCTGGAAGCTGGAGTGTTATGACTGCTTGTATCCGGTGTGGCGGTTGTAGTAATTGTTAACCGTGGCTGTGTAGTGGACGGGGTGCAAGCCATGCGTTGAGTGATATCTGCAACCCGAGAATTGTTCAGCGACGATGAGTGGGTGGAGTTCGGACCTTGAATTGTAGAACGTACGAAACTCCATACTTGAGAGGAATCCCTCTCGGCAGCCAGTACGGAAACGGCCTCTCTAAGTCGGCGCATGATGAGAATTCCCCCAAAGCCTACACTTTTGTTGATTCTGACGACTAAGAAGACTTTGAACAGTTCGTATGACCGGAGTCGTGTCAGGGTGAAGGCTTTGTAGAGGGCATATTCCGATATTGATGTTCGACTTTAAGTAGGTTGGAATGATATCCTCTGCATGCATATGCAATGGCAGGCGAGGTAGACTCCTATTTGAGAGACCATGGACGGATTCGACAAAAGAGGGAGGTGCAGTGTGGGCCGCGCTAGACTCTACACCATGACAATACTCCTGGACGAGATCCCTTCAAAAGCACTCAATTCTGGGGTTAACTGCCATCAGATTAAACTCAGATTAAACTGAGCATTGATATTCACTATTACAGGAACGTCTGAAGGTCTATTTGCACCGCTTGAAGGTTGTTTATGCCATCTTGGCTTGATTGTCATCGTATTGGACTTGTTCCTGGCACAATACTTCGAACCATCAATTGTGTATTTCTTCAGCTTCTCGGTGGAAATCCCCCTTTGGCAGAGCTAGAAGCATCGCAAAGCCAACGATGACGTATTCTCTATCCTATGACATCAGTTACATGTCCTTTTTCCACTGCTAGGTGTTGGTAGCTGTGTTGGATGGTTGCACAGTTGGGACATACTGAGAACTGCTCAGTTTCCTCTGAGATGCGCAAGGTCTGAGCAGTACAAATGATGTGTGATGCAAACGCAACACCCGGCGTTGTAAACTGTCCTTTCCACGCGTACTAAATCTCGTCTCGAGGTTTGCCGTTCATATGCTGCCTGGTTGTTCTGCAAGATCAATGCTGGGCTGTTCTGTGTTGCTTAACCAACAAAACTCAAAAGATGAACTACGAAATTGCCGGAACTCGAGTATATATATCCCTTCTCCCCGCCTACACCTCCATTGTCTTTTCCTCTCGTATGATACACACCGACAGCATCCTGATCTCGACATCACGTGACTTGCACAAAAGCACGCCTCTCGTTCCAAAACACACCCAATAACCTACACAACTTTGTACTTTCCTTCTGGTCTTCCGTCCGCTACATGCGACTGTATCATAATGCTAACGTGTCAGATGTAGATTGATTGTCAACTCACAGCGATGGTACCAAAGTGCAGCACCAAAGGAAAGGGGAAGGCTAGGACAAAGATGCCGAAATCGGTTATAAATCGACGCTTGTAGTTGGATCGGGAGCGTATACAGGCATTCACCTTGGAACACATCCGTGGACTTATAAGGATATACAATCTTTGCAGCGTTAGGGACCGGGGATTATGGGATATCTTTTGTGATATAATCTTTCTTGATCCAGTCACGACTCGCCACTTTTCACAATTCTAGCTGATGTGGCCACACCGCATGACCAGGAGTTTGCCTTTTCGGTAGTGGTGGGCTGCCTTCCGCCCATAGATGGGGCAAATGTTTGACAAAACCCGCGACCAAATCAACACTTGCAGGTGGGACAACCACCATGCCTTTGGGGATCAAGTCGATGGCTCCAATCCGCAGACAACCAGCTCGGGGAAGGTTAAACGAACCGGTGAGCGATTCGGTTGGTACTGTAGCGATGATGTCAGGGCACAGATTCAGCCACCAAGCTGCCGGCAGTACAAGCTAGGCGACATGCTGGCCTTGAGCCCACTGAATTGGGATGAGATAATCGACGAGGATGATCATGATGAGAACTGGGCGGATCGTGGAGCGCTGAGCGGTGGCTGGAGCCGTCATGGCGATGGCAATGACATTGACAATGGCGAGGGTGAGGAGGACATGCAGGGCGGTGAGGAAGGGACCGGGAAAGGGATGGGAACAAAGGACGGGAATGGGAAACCTAAAGAGAAGGGGAAGGGGAAGGGGAAGGGTAAAGGGAAAGGTATTGTTAAACAAACCACAGGGGGAGATGATATCTCTGGTGCCGTTGCTTTGCAGTTGCAGAAGGAAAGGTATCAGGCAGACTCGGACGCTGAGGGCAAACTAGAGCGGGTATATTTAGAGCCGAAAGCATCGCCCACCGTGGGAATTTCCTGAAATAATGATCCCGACTCTACCAAGATGTCGGACAGCGACTATGACTCAGAACTTGACCCTGATGTGGATATGAGTATGGAGGATGATGTGGACGCACCGGACAGCGTTGATTCGGACGGCGAGGTGGATATGAAAAGGGATGGTGACCAGGATAAGGAGAAAGATGAAGAGGAGGAACATGAAGCGATGGAAGAGAAGGTGGAGGTTGAGGAGGATGATGAGGATGAGGAGGAGGATATGGATCAGGATGATGGCAAAGAACCTCGGACGATTGGCCAGGGAGAGATGGTAAATATATTGACTGACAATGCTGATACCATGGTATACGATAAACCAACCGTGCTACGTGAGCAAGGCCAGGAAGTGCGCGAGCATACCCCACGGCCACAACCTCTGGCGCCTGCCCCACGGCCACAAGCCCTGGAACCTTCCGCATGACCACAAACTCCGGACACTCATATGCTCAGTGTTCTGGAGTTTTTAGGGCTTGTGAGTCCGCAACAACCTCCCCCAGCGGCGCCAACTCTGCGAGAAGCTGAGGCAGCCGGAAACACCTCGGATGTCGATTCTGAGCAGCAGCGACTCGGCGAATTGGAATGTGGCGACAGTCTCCCCAATGTCCATCTCCCGGATCCCTCTCCCAGATGTCTCTCTCACAGATGTCCCTCTCCCCAATGTCCCTCTCCCCATTGTCCCTCTCCCCAATGTCCCTGACCCAGATACGCGCCCAGATGGCTCGGTAGGTGATGAGTGATCCAGCCCTCGCGTTGCGTTTGGGTTAGAGTCGGGTTGTTGTCTTGTGTGTTTCCTGTGCTGTAATCTATTCATCGCAGGCACTGATTAAGTCACCCATGGAGGTGTTTTGTTCGTTTGGGTTAGGGTTGTAGGCTTGTTCGTTTCTTTTGTTTTAATCTATTTATCTCAGGCATTGATTATTACACTCGTTGCAAGGTTTTTGGATTGCTTATGGTTTATTTTTTATTTATTCATAGCATTATGGGACATCGTGCATGCAGTGTTTTTGCAACTCCTGGCGTGATGGTGTTGAGGCTCAATAAATCTCTCAAGTATCATGATCTTATACCCATACCAGACTGCTCAGGCCCTGCTCCAACTTTCGTCCCGTTCTACAGTGAATACTCCACTGCTCCCGTGTCGTCGACAATGCCAGAGATGACCCCATTCCGTTGGCTCAAATTTTCATGCCGAAAGAAAATCACCTCAAACAGCTGGCGACTTTAACATGTGAAATTACACCATCCTGAACACCCTCAAGTTGCAAACAATCAGACTGTTCGCAGCGAGGCCCGACGAGTTGAACCCGCTCACCGTCGCGAATTCAACGCTCACAAAGATTAAGTTGCTGACTTAGACGCGTTTCCCAATCTAGAACATGTTCAAAACATCGCAGACTCAGAGACTCAACAACCGCCACCGCCTCTGCCACGGATGGAAAGAAACCCCGACGCCAGCGCACCGCTGAGAGATTACATTGCTGAGCCATGGGAACACAACGCTCATGGTTGCCTTGACACGAACCTACAGAACAATCCCTACTTCCCATTTGTGACGCGTGAAGAGTACCACTATATCTGGTGTGGGATCAAGAAGAAAGGTATGAAGATGTACAATGACAATCTGCTGAAGGAAGAAAACACCCCTCTGCGTTTCCCAAGTTTTAAAAACGAGGGTGGCGTCCAGAACCTTGTGACTAGCATGCCAGATTATCAGGCTCTCGGGGAGTGGGAACTACACACTCTGGAGGATATGAGATGGAATGACAATCACCAATGGCCTATCGAATACTGGAGTCGAGACATGATCAAAAGCATGAGATGGTTGCTATGGCAGCAAGCATATGCAGAGAATCTCATTTACGCCCCTCAGCATTGCTTTAACAGCGATACACCACTGAAACGCCTCTATACTGAAATGCACACAGTGGACAGGTGGTGGGAGACACAGGTAAGCAGAGTTACTCCATGATAATAACATGCTAATCAAGGTTAAGGCAACGCTCAGGCTGGGGGATACAGTGGTACGCTTGATCTTTATGTCCGACGGAATACATCTCTCGAATTTTGCTGCCGACAAGAAACAGTGGTCGGTAAATATGACAATTGGCAATTCATCTTCGAAGATCCGCCAGATGCCCTGAGAGCACACCATCGCAATGGTCGCTCTCCTGCCGATTCCGATCAACAACCGCAATATTCTTCAGAAGCGGGTGGATGTGCAACGGCAAACAAACCGAGAGGTGCTGAACGAAGTACTTTCTCCGGTACCGCAGCTACTCACCTTTAAACAAAATCCCAACACCCGAGAGAGGGTATTACAATGTTCTCTGTGCAGATGGCAACTTCAGGCTTGGAAACCTGTTTTAGCACCATGGCTACCAGATTGCCCTGAGTATGGCGACCTACATCATCTCGAGCGGGACGTCTGTTTTTGCTGCGAGTGTCCAAAGAACGAACTTGGAGATTATGTCCCTTCTGACAAGCAACACCCCTGGCGGGATCACAACCTATATAGAACGCTCAGTGATGTCAACACCAAGGTTGCCGATGCCGATCTCTCGTCGCGGCATGTCCAACCATGATTCAACCTGTTTCGACATATTCCCTGTATTGTGAGCGATCTCCCTAAGCCCGACCTCCTCCATCCAATGCAGATCAGCATGGAGGACGACCTTCAGAAGTGTATTGTCCACGTCATGAAGACGTACGAACGGCTTCACAAGTTCAATGCAATATGGCTATCCGTGCCTGCTTACCACGACCTCACACCACAAAATAAGTCATTCGAGGATGTTTCTCAATGGAATTGGAAAGACTTGAAAGAAATGAGCTGGTACCTGCCAAGAGTTGTAACCCAGTCTCTATGAGGTTGAAGCCCCGCTCAGCATCCCATATTCAATCGCGCAAGTGAGTGCACACGGGCAGTGTTAGAATGCTATATGTATACTCGATAGAAATCTCACGATGATGCAACTTTGAGCTACATGCAGGACGCCTTGAATTGTTTTCACACCTTCAAAGTTGGTATCTAACTCGGGCGAGCCGGCAAAAAGGCGAAGGCCAAAGCCAATGCCCTGAGAACGGCACTAGTGCAGAAGCGAAAGGTACAGGAGGAAACAAATGCTGAAACTTGGACGATATTGAAGAAGCGGCATCAAATAAACGCCTGCCGGGATTCTATCAGCCATGACATAGATGCTTCCAAGGAGTTGGATGCTGACTTCAACAGTCCGAAGATCCACTTGATGTCTCATTGGGTCAAACAGATTCGTCGTTACTGAGCCTTGTAACAGTATTCTGCCGAGAGACATGAACAAGCACATAAAACAAACCTCAAGGACGGTTGGAATGCCTTCAATCACAATCTCAACTATCTGTCACGGGACATCACCTTTCAGCGTCGCATTCTCTGCTTCAAAATGAGAGAGCTCAATTTCCAAGCCCTCGCTCAGCGTCGGGAGAACAGTGCTGCCGTCTGCAAAGTCCTCCATTCCGGTGCTGATCTGGCTGCCCCCCTGGGTTCCCAGTCATACGCGAAGTCCGGATTCATGGGTCCTCAAAACCACCGTGATGGAAACTATACTGACGCCATGATCAAAGACTTCACAGCATTACTCGACTATACATCAGATGCAACGCACCGCGTGGCAATATACAGTGGCACGCGGGAGTTTATCAAGGATAAGAGTCGTAACAAGACGTATATATCGGATGATCAACTGTACGCAATGGAGCTCTGTATTTACCATGGTAACACGGTCCAAGTTGGGTGTTTAGATGGAGAATGCATATCTCAGATGTGTCGATGCACAGGAAGCCAGAGGTGGCGCGGAGGGGATCGACAGAACGACTGGGTATGCGTAAAGTAACGCCCGTGGAGGTGCTATTGCACGCTGACTGGGTGTCTCCAGTGGCAACTGCATAAAATTGACAAAATCAAACTCCTGAACAAGGATGGAGCTTTCGTTGAGTAGTGGGTAGCCCTGGTGCTCACCACAATACCTGCAATCTCGGGTAACTTGGATCTGGTCCCAAAAGTTGTACAAGTGAGAAAATCCCCCGCAGCCATTGCTTGGCAAGTTTTGAGCCTGGGAAAGAATATCAGCTGTGCGCACCTCATTCCAGAGATAGCTACTAATAGTAAGACAGGAGACGGACGGAACGAACGATGGATTGTCAATAGCCACATTGATCTTGCTATTTGGAATGATGTGTATAATTAGTAAAGAGAGGATTGAATTTTGCGCTCAGGGAGAAGGAACGCAAGGAGAGATTGTCGCAGCATCACCCATCGCCTTGCAATCCTGTATCATGATTGAAGAGAGAATTCCATTTTGCGCTCAGATAGAAGGAACGCACGGAGAGAATTTCGCAGCGTCACCCATCGCATTGCAATCCCGATACAAGCCCATACCAAATGAAGGCATTACAACGTATGGTCACAGTTGGCCACGACGTCCGAGTGATCAGTTAAAATAGGATACCAACAGCACAAGAAGAAACTGTGAAACAGCGATCAGAGGGCGATATGGAACGCAACGCGTTGAATTGACGCCAGGCGTGGAGTATTCCATGACCAGGGTATCTCTCACGGCTCGGACGGAGCGCATCCACTCCGACCGAGCTATCCTGGCTGGAAAGAAATATTTTTTGCTGATGATCATGTCATGATAAATCAGAACCCACATACTTAATTGGAGCCAAAAACGCAGGAACCTCAAAATTGTCTCGCGATCCGGTTCCTGCCCGGCCAAAAAACACAGTGTTTCGGTCATGTCCGGGAAACAAACTGACCTACATATAGCTGTTTGGGTTTTTGCCCGAGGAATGAACCGAATTGAGCCGAAATGCTGCTCAAAAACCGGACCGCTGGCTGGTTGTCCGGACCCGTTGTTATCCCTTGCCAATAGGAAACTTACACGCAGCCACCCATCTGCTAATCAGTCATTGGGAGGATAAAATCCACTGGCTGGGCGGTTGGTAAAGGTTTTGCGATGTTGGTTGTGTTAGCAAGGGGTCTGTGCAACCCTGAAGCGGTCTGGGTTGTGCCCAGCTGATCAGTTGTGTTTGGTTCCAGTCCCGGCAAAATCTCAGACCTGCGATATTCTTGCTGGGTTGTGACCTGGATAATACATTATGCGGCTGTTTTTTGGCCGTGTTGTACAGAGACCATGGTTCCATATTATAGTTTGTCCAACTTTCACTCCATTTCAGTATCATAGTTCCTATTGGATCATGGCAAGATCAGAACGTAGATTGTGCAGTTTCAGCGGCTCTGCCACCTATGGTTGTCAGATTCGCGATTTGCCCAACAGTGATTGAATTGCTCTTAAATAATCCGGTAATTGATGTGCAAGTGGCAGCTGTTTAATAGCGACTGAACAAATATCGGTCCGATTGCAAATCTGAAAGTGGAAGGTAACACAGTGGCTAAAACTGCAAAATCTACATACCGATCATGGCATGGATTGATCAGAACTGAAATAGTTCATTCACGCCAAAATTGTGAACTTGTTATGCTGAGTTTTTGGTGTTAAAACCGGCAGATGTACAATGGTCAGGCATTTCCGTGTGGTAAAACTTACTACCACAGTGCAGATTCGGCTTACACTGTAGCTGAACCCGACCTGGCAATTTGTACAAATTTTTAACACAATTTGTAGGTGAGTATGTATTTGGCACGTTGGAGGGTACACAGATGGGTAACAATGTGACTTTGTTTGGTGAAGTTTTATGTTTTTATTTGTGTTTTCTTCATTTTATCATTATATCGTTTATATTCATTAAGGAAAGGCTGGGTTAAGAAGTACCGGTGTTGGGATTAATCGGTGAGATAGTGATTGTTTGGAATGGCATAGTGGCAGAGATGGGACTCTGTGTGACTTTCATGTACATCAGCAAAATGTATGCTAGTCTCTGGAAGCATCCAGAAATGTCTGAGAGCATGTGGAGTGCAAACGTAGATGGGACAATGACAGGACATTGTCAGACTGTAGGAGAGCACTCCATCCGGCCTTCGGAGTAACTGGGATCTCCGATGACTGGTACAGGAGTACTATGGGAGTGATTGTGACAGGTTTGGGAACATCTCAGTGTCCTTGTGAGAACATTGAGTGTACCTGGGACATCTGGCAACAAGTGTGCGAGCGCTGGTGACAAGTCTGGGTGTGCCAGCGACAAGACTGGAAGCACCTCGAATCACAGATGAGCAGTCAGCGAAACACATCATGGTTGCGAATGCTGCAGGTGGGCCTGGAATCCAGCAGGTGGGTCTGGAATCCGGCAGGAGCGCCTGGAAGTCATAACTACTACTCTATTGTTCAATGATTGTTAAAACTCAGATATTCAGATTGTATTCTCATCTATATATCAATGTATCAATGTGTCTATATAGACACCCATTCACGCACAGTATATCTGCACTGGCTGTAGGCGGTGCTTGAGAGTAATTTGAGGTGTAACTGAAAATCCCGATCCAGTGAACTCAGGTATATAATCACAGACCATGATCGAGCAAGTTTGGAGATGCACATTGAGACCGTAATGGAGTAAACTCTCAGATACAATCCGAGATTGTGATTGAGCATGTTTGTAGATGAACTTGGAGACCATGATCATGTGAACCTAGAGGACTTAACAGTGCAAGTTGCAAGATACACTTGGCGGCTGTAATCAAGCAAATTTTGTGGCAGTAATTGTGAAGGTTTGGAGATGCACATTGATGCCATGATCGTTCAAACTTGTAGGCCGTAATGGAGTGAGTATCGACAAGTATTTATCAGGAGTGGATGGATGGCGCACCGGGTGCTGAGACTCATTTCTTCAGTTAGTAAACTCGCAACTTTGGGAATGGGACATTGTAACTTAACTTTTGGGCAGTCCTGGCTGATGGCACTCGATTGTGTAGGGTGGAACACCGGAGTCTGAAGGTATATACAGGGGTCATCTCGTAATCATGAAAATGAAAGGAAGACACACAATCATGGGTGAATGCTGTTCACGGTGTATGCATTACTCGGTGTCTGCTGTACTCAGTGAATGATGTACTTGGTGTATGCTGTGTTTGGTGTATACTGTACTCGTTGTATGCTGTACTTGGCGTATGCTGCACTCACTGTCAATTCACGATCAGGACATACCGAGATTGGGAGGGATAACTGAACCTTGTGTTCTGCAATGATGGTAGAGTTGTGGATGACAACAGAAGAGATGGGGGATGAACATGGGAACCATGTGGAGGTTACAAGAGGATATGAGAAATGAGGGTTACGACTTCCCAGATAGGATTGTGAAGACCTCGTATAGATGTAATTATACGCCATATCAGGGGTCGTACCTGCCGTATTGGGCATGGTAAATTCACTCGCACACCAAATTCTCTTAAGTCCCAGTTTGTGATCATGATTTTGCCAATATCCTCTCTACTTTCTCATACTCATCTTCAACTTTACGATCACCTAAAATTGTAAAGTTCGGTCATCATTCTGAAAATCACCATGCCATGATCACGAGTTAACACCGAGTACAGAATTCACCAAGTACAGCATACACCCAGTACACCATACATTGGGTACTGCATACACCACGTACTTGCGTCATCGCATGAACAACTGTCTCCTGCTCCCAGGCAGTCCCTCATCTCGCTGCACACCATGTTCTACTCAACTCTCGACAATCTCACACATACATGTTAACCATAGAATAGAGTATCAGCTTCGTGCGCACCTCCCTGCCGATCTACCGGCTCCCATTGGACCGCCTCGAAGTACTCCTCCATCTATGCATGATAATGTGCTCCAAGTTCATTGCTAAACCTGCACGATCACAGCCTCCCATCATATATCTCAACATGTACAATTGCCCCCTCCTGTAATGGCATGGCTGCAGGTGATGTGTCCAGGGCCGGGTAATGCCAGCTTTATATAATCGGCTAGCCACCAACCTTAGATCTCTAGCAATAATCTTACCTATATACTACTCTACAATATTGACATCCACGTGTGCAACCGTATCTATTGATATACCTTCCTACGAGGCCATACACGGGCGTATGCCTTTACACTATTATCACGCGTATAATTTTAGATACGTTTTGCATACTGGATTTTATGAATTACCCCTTTCCGACGCGTCATAACACGCAATCTACACGCAAGATGTCATACAGATTCGAGAGCACTGATTGCACCAGCGAAGTGTCTTGATGTGTTAATTGAATTGAGGTTAACGGTAACAGAGACGACTTGGTGCGGATACCAGAGGGCAACTGGCCAGAGACGCGTCGCGACACCTACGAATGAAAAATCATACGGACTTGAGATCTTCGAATTGCAGATATAAAAGAAGCCTGAATTGTCCACCCAATCGAGGTTAACAGTAGCACAGACAATTCCGAGTTGAACCCAGAGGCCAACCGGCCTGGAGTCGCGTCAGCGAGTCAGTCAGTCGAAGTGATTGGCAACGAATTCATCATACGAGAACTCGAAGGCTACCAATCGCCACATCAATGACATTTGATAAGTTACCGTCCAATTGGGTCAATTGACAATTACAGGAACGATTCCAGAGCCCGTATGTCTCAGAAAGTTGCGTCACCGGCAATGCCGACGCTGGCCTCTCCAGAGATTTCCACTAATCTTGTCCGACGAGCGCAATCGGATGTGAACTATCCAGACGTCACAGTCGACAATCACACACCTAAGTGCACCTACGATTGTATTCCTCAGCCGAGTGAAGCTGTCAAGTGCACCCTTGGACGATCAGGGCGGATTTACGCGACACGCACGATTCACATCTAGCGGCGCCACCGATAGCAGTTTCAATCGCAATTACCTTCCGCAAGACTCAATGGGATTATCTACTTTACGGATGATGTTAGGATTTTACCGCCGCGGTTACCGAAGTCTTACAAGGCTATATATGGTCAGCGGCTATGCAATGATACAACGATGATTACCGATTTCATTTGTCGATCAACGGCCAGAGTCCAAGATAGTGGAGCAGCAATCGCAGATCGTGCCTCAGCTCTGAATGGGAAGTATATTAACCCCTGTATACTCGAAATTGGCTAGCAGATACAATTCGCAATTACCATTGTCAATTATCACCTTTCACACCTGATTGGACGACCGAATTGGATCATTATGGGAGGAGAGGAAGCCATCAAACATACGGCGACGGGCGAATACGGCTGTGACCATACGATGGCATACGAACAGGGTTTTAGGAATGCAGTGGAGATGTCTATTGGTAGCTGGGATTCTCAGGATCCACGGGGCTACCGGATGGACCATCTGGGCACTCTCAGGAGACCAGCCGATTCAGCATGTATTTAAAGCGCAAAGAGGTTCAATTGATGTGTTGTATCCCCACGTGGGAATCGACAGTTATTTTGTTGTCAGACAGTCCCAATTGGGCAAGGCAAATATGTTATTTGGTTGTCAGACAGTCCCAATCGGGTGTGACATGTATGTGATTCGCTCAGTAAGCTTATTCATAGAACATGGTGGCAGCCGTGGTGGACCTACTGCGAGCTGAAGATTGAGTTTGGGTCACCTTGGTACAAGTCCAGGAATCCTAGCGTCGACTTGCAAAGCATTCGACTATTGACTCTGCAACCCCAGGGTGAGCGGAAGAGGTGGCAGTGGACCGGGCAGGACATGAGGTATGACCCGGGAATGTACCTGGATCACGGCTAGGGTGGAGGCGCGTTCCAAAGGTGGCTGTACTTCGAATAGTCAAATACTTGGAGCTACTGCTATTGACGATCAACTGGCCAGTGAGGAGGTCGTTTGGACTTTCTTCCTAAGAGTGGGAGTTCGTATAGGGCTGCTGGGAGTGACCGTGGAAAGCATCTCTACTGGTGAGATAGGCACAAGGCACTGGACGGGCGAGCAGGGAGCAGCGGCGGTAGTTGCGGCCGAAGAGCGTCCACATAGGAATCTTGAATAACTGCTACCGGCACGCCGAGACACGAAGGGAGTACTAGACGGCGGGGCTTGGCTCTTCCATGCGTGAATTGTTTTAAATCTGGGCTCCTGGATATTCCTCCTTACCGCTCCATATATATCTATTATGAATTGAGAACTAACGTTTCCAGATAGAGCCGGTACCACGACAAAGATGGTGCCTACAGACAATGGAGGACATATCCAGCGATATACGAAGATTGCGTGGAGGTTCAGCAAAGCCAAGGCGGAGACACTCCCGCCGCAACGGTCAATTACAATTAATTTGGAGCACGGCTACAATTTGCCATCTGGGTAGATTTATAACTTCTCGGATTTTGGTGGAACGATATTCACGCAATTGCATGGATTCAGATCACGTGCTCACGAGGCCGGATCATGGATTTGGATTTGGACTTAAAGATCTCGTGCCATATGGACGGATCAATGATGCATTGAAGAGCGAATGACAGCTGTTGTTGCGCGGAAGGCGGACATCATGGAGGTTAGTAAATATGACCTTTAGAGGGCTTACAGAGCTACAGGAGCAGTCACGGAATGCGGCCTATACGAGCGCAATTACGCACAGGGTGAAAACGAATGGCTGAAGCCAGATGAATCGTGACCAGTTGGATTGCGGCCAGAGATGGATTGCGGCCGGAGATGGATGGCAAGAGATGGATCCCGTCCGGAGATGAATTGTGGCCTGAAATGGATCGTGACTGGATATGGATGGATAACCGGAGGTGGATGACCGGAGATGGATGACAGGAGATGGATGACAGGAGATGGATCACGGGAGACGGATGACAGTCAATCTCCTTCTCTTTCATGAAGATATTGAGGCTATACGAAGTTATACCCTTCTCGAGATCAGTTATTATGATTTCAAACTACGAAGTTACAATCGAGCGCAGATATGCAGATACACGATGTACCGGCTGATTGGCTCCACTGAGTACGATACTGAACACCACTCAGAGCACTATTCAGAGATACCGAATCATGCACCTACATGCCCAAGTTTCAATGCAGAATATGATCCCGAATGAGATCTCAACTCAGCTTTGGTGATCCCGAGTCACAGCTACAATACCGATACCACACAAGCCGTACGAGATTAATCTTTGGCGGAGCAACGATCTTTAAAGAGGGGGATGACAGTGCCGGATTTGGAACAACAGTTAACGCGAACAATTACCGTACCGGAAATGCAGGAATGAAGCACCATGAAACGCATTCACCAATAGCGAAGGCTAGCAACGGCGAAAAGTGCACCCAGAGAAGTAATGGCAAACGCATCTACAGATGAATCGAGAAGCCGCATGCGCAAGTCACAATCCCGAATGAGATCCCGACTCTGTCTTGGTGTTCCCAATTCAGTCTCGACAATTCCGCGATACACCACTGCTACTGGAAATCAACTTCAGAATCAAGTCTTACCAACCTATATGGCACCTGAAGAAGCCGTAATGGATTAGTCGTCGGCAGAGCTACGACGTACAAATGGGGGATGACCGTACCGGAATCAAACACAACCCCAACTGCAAGCAATCACTATACCGGAAGTCCAGGGAGGAAGCACCTTGGAAGCGCACTTACTGTCAGAGATCACTAGCAGAGTCAACAAGCACGTGGAGAAGAGTCAACCAGATGAAACGACATGTGAACTCAGAGATCGACAATGTGGATACCCAGACAAGTGACAACAAGCACACCTGGAGAAGGAGCGGAAAGCATACCCGGAGGAAAGCCGGCGAGCAATTAGAGATGATAAGTGCACCGAGCACAGGGCGGATGTCAAGTGTACCTACAAGTGCACCGACTTGGAGGATGATCAGTGCGACTATAAGATCGCCGGAAAGATGATGAGATGATCAAGCGAGTGTGATCTATGCCAAACAAGTGCAATCATGTCTACCGAAGCAGTTCCAAACGAGACCGAAAATGATCTGCGAACGAACCAAATTGTCCACCGAACGGCATCGCGAGCGACAGTCACCCAACGGCATTGCAAGAGACAGTCACCGAATGGCATCAGGAGAGACAGTTGAGACAACTACGGAGAGATAATGACTGAGGATAGCGACCAAGACCATGGCCGAATGACTCCAAATTGGGATTGAATAAGAGGAGTATCGGGAGCCCTACCTACCGAAGGCACCGCCTGGGATGTTCACCTAACAGCCGAACAACCGTACTGGATGCCTATAAACCTGCTGGGCCGACGCCGAAGGAGGATGAATATAACTACTGACGGGCACCGTGTGAGAGCCACCGGCTGCATGAGTGGATATCAGATATCGAGGCTGACCTACAAAGCCATGCACAGGGCGCGGGAGAGCGTAAACACGCTGGCATATATATACTATGAATGTCCATTTCATGAGAAGCTTACAAGATAGATACGAGGTCAAATATGATTGACCATCACCGACGGCTGTGATACCGAGAGCTGAAGAAGCTTTCGACGCAGCAATAATGATCACTGATGGGCTGGGCCTGCGGAGCTATTCACGAAGAATTGAGAGAGCTCGAGTGCTAGCGCACTTGGAAATATGGTGAGTATCACCGGTTACTGGAATGCTTACAAATTAGATATACCGATGCAATCGCCAATGGCGATGATGAGCATGGAGCGGAAGCCACCATCGATGCCGCCGAGTCAAGACGAGGCTCATACCATGATTGGGGATTTAACCGAGATTACTGTGTCTAATTCCGACAATGACCTGCGCTTCGTACAAGTTACAAGTGCGAGATTGGATTGTCGGATGCCGGTCATTCCGGAAGTGGAGATATGGAGGACGGTGTCACTTTGGATGTTCCTTTTCTCCTCTTGTCTTTCCTTCTTTACTTCATTGGATCTCGGCCCGGTTTAAATGGCGTCGGCATGGGTTTTTACCACCTCCGGAGATAAGTCAAGTGGAGGTGGAGTCTCCCCGTTCGCCGGATGTGCCAAATGGCTACCATACGGTACTGATCGGTTGTGGGACTTATTGGTTCGTACGTTTGCGTAGGTTGAACGGCTATTTGATTGTTGTCATTCTTTTCTACTCTTGTACGGGATTATGCAGCCCAGGGGGTCTGCACCTAAAGAGGAGGATAATGTAATGGCACGGCTGCAGGTGACGTGTCCAGGGCCAGGTAATACCCGCTTTATATAGTCAGCTCGCCACGAGCCTTAGATCTCTAGCGATAATCTCACCTTTATATTACTCTAAACTATTGACATCCACGTGTCCAACCGTATCTATTGATATACCTTCCTACGAGGCAATACACGGACGTATGCCTTTACACCTCCAAATTCACATCATGACGACCTCCAAGAGCATATCTAGAACTGGCCAGAGTAATGCCTCCAAGTGCGTCTCCAAACTTCCACAACCATGGCCGCCATGTGCATCGTCAAACTCACTCAATCACAGACGTCAAGTGTATTTCCAACCTTGCGTGATTACCAGCTCCAAACTCAGTCCATCACGGCCTCAAGTGTGTATTCCGTATAATGAGATCTTGTCTATCTACCCCGGTGTCTCCCAAATATACACTGCCTGTTGCTGAATTCATCTCCATTATCCCTCAATCCTCGTATGTATATATAGAGAGACATGGATAATTCATGCCATATTATGATACAGCGAATCTTATGACTGGAGAAAGACAAATATGATAAATGAAATGCCGTGTAAATATGGAACCCAAATTCCGAGTGGCGGAAAGTATGGAACCAAGTCTCCCGCAGGGCTTGTGTAGCGGTCTCAGCAGCTCTCGAAGTCTCCCGCAGACCTGTGCAGCAGTCTCACCAGGTCCACAATTTGCATATTCTAATACTCAATCTCGTAGCATCATGAATGCACCTCCATCCCTCCAGCTACTTTGAGGAGAATGTGAGAATGCCATTGCAGAGTCTGAGAACACTGTGCAAAGCTCCAGGGGGGCAGGGAGCATCTGGGAGTGCTTGGAAGCAGTGGGGAGGACTATCAGAGTGTCTGGGAGGTTTGAGAATGGCTTCCGGACCGAATTACATTTTGCCTGTGCAATTGGTAGTTTGGTACCATTACCCATCAGAAGTTAGCCTGAATGATTAGTGAAAGGTGAACAAGGTTTGGCTTGCCAGAATATCCACATTTATGAATGGCAGCCAATCAAGTACCCACTGACATCTTTGACAGCTGTCATTGATAATGTCGAGGTTCTGTCCATCCTTTGAGTTGGACGGGCGGGTGGCAGGGCAATCCAAGGTCCTTGAATAGTTGACAGTATCAAAAGACGCATTATGATGATACATTTAATCATATTAATGCTTTCTATCCTTTACACAACGCTTTAATTAATTTACTCTACAATCATTCACTTTATTTTTAATCAATCCTTCAATTTTTCCTACTGATCTCGCTCCAGCTTTGTCAATCATTACATAAATGCTCTGCACTCTTCCTCCTCCTGTGAATTCCACCAGCATTAGAGGCTGACAATCTCCATCAGCAAAAACTAAATCTCCTTCATCAAATTTATTTAGTTTATTGTAACCACAAACTCAAAAAAATGAAATCGAGGTTTCCCTGAAATATGGCATTGCTTTACAGTTCCAGAGTGTTGTTTGAGGCGTCGCGATGCTGTTTTCAAGCGTAACGACCAGTGTACCCGCGCTTGCGAATGTGACAACGAGCACTTGACGAACGGTTCACACTTCCTTTGGCAATGTCACAAATCATCTGTCGGCATACTCCTAAGTCGCCTAATTCGATTAGTCCTCGCGATGATGATAGTACTCGCTCCATACGTTTAATGAAGCGTGTAGTTCTTGTTTTTAAAGACCCTCATGGCTTAATTTGGCCAATGATAGTTACCATGCAGAAGGGGTTCACGATATTTAATTTGTTGATACAAGATCGTCAGTAGCTTGCAGTTCGTCGCGGTAGGGTTATGCATCGTCGCGATCATGATTTCACGCGTTTGAGATCAGACTTCAGTAAACCATCAGTTCTATTACATTTACTACTATTATGATATATCGACGAAAGCTAGAATAAAATAGCACACAAAGGAAATCCTAAATCCGATCACTGACACCATTCCTA
>Ga0307514_10000935_pt1 | contig 44438 bp, 50 predicted proteins | sample 16_EM_MG_FD_203088 | JGI IMG/M metagenome (GOLD analysis project Ga0307514, IMG submission 203088) | Populus trichocarpa ectomycorrhiza microbial communities from riparian zone in the Pacific Northwest, United States - 16_EM | ecosystem: Host-associated > Plants > Roots > Unclassified | place...
CGGTTCGAACCCGTCCCCGAACCCGGTGGGTACCCCTGTTTTCCGGGTAACAACCCGGACTGGACCATCCGGTCCGGTTCCAAACCCGGACCGCAGCCGGGTAACCCGGAACCGTTGCTAACACTAGATGTTAGGGATCGTGATGGTTGTGATTGTTGTGATGGTAATGGTGGTGATGGTGATGGTGGTGGAGATGACGATTGAAAAAAAGGGGTTGATGGAATGCATGCAGTATGTGAAATTTGCTTCATTCTGTATTTCGATATTACATACAGTAACTCTCGCATAACATTCCCATAACTCTTCCCTAATGGCCACAGTACATGGTAGGCAGTCATAATCTGAAGCAAGCAACCATCACACAGCGGTAACAGGGATGATATATGTCTGTTATGATTGCACCAAAGGTTGCCTCAACATGGTTCACACTTGAATATTGATTGACATTATGATTTCTGCCAGGATATTCCTCCCACTACCCACTACCCGTTAGCTGCCTCCTGGTGCCTGGTGGCTGCAACTCTGCAAGTCCCACGATCAAATCCCAAGAAGCATCTATGGCAGCATATAGTCAGGTGAAATTGGTAGTGTCTTGCCTTTTGAGAGCAAACTTGGAATCATAGAGCCGAGTAGGTTGGGAGTGTATCATGTAATACAATTGGGAACATACTTGAGAGCATGCTTGAAAATATGCTTGAGAGCATCTTGAAAGCCTATATCAGAGCATATATGTTTGCAAGTATATCATCATGTGCAATTAAAAGCTTTGTTGAAAGCACGCTCAGAAGTGTACTTGAGAATATCCCTGGAGGTATACCTGGGACCATACTTGGAGTGTACTTGCACGCTTCTTGAGAGTTTACTTGGAAGCATAGAGTCAAACAGGCTTGGAATATGTAATTGAATGGCATTGAAAGCATACTTGAGATCATATTTGGGTGTGTACTTAAGAGCATCTTGTGAGCGTACTTCGAAGTATGCATTGAAGTGTATTCGGCTGTATTGTTGATTGCTCCAAAATGTATTATATCATGCGGGCAAAATTGTGTGCATAGCATTGTAATGTAGTTAAGGCGCAGATTCCTAGGAGCTCTTATTTCCATCCGTCAAATATACCATGGATTATAATCTCCGAAACTGCTTTTCTATAGGTTATGCATTCAATAATGTCATTTTGTTCAGTGTACCTATCTACTTCTGAGTCTTCTAAATGTATACATTTGCCATAACCCAGTCCACCTGTGGTATCCCTGTGCACCACCATCCCCTTGCTGGCTTTCCATGCCAATGTAAACAGTGGCGATAAAATATAGATGTTTCCACCACTCAGTTTAGACTCAACGCTATCTTCTACAGTATACCCACTGTCCGGGCTCCAAGCCCACTAGTAAATCTCTCCAAGCCTCTGTAAATTGGTACTATTTCTATGGGTAGAGTAATCATTATCACTTGAAAAGAAGCTGTCTGTGCCGCTCTTTAAATTATTTGAAATCCAATGATGTCACCAAGTTTTACTCTGATCACAACATGTTCTAGGGGTGAAACATCTATAAATAGGTCGTATTTCGCTTCCCAGTTGCCAATTTACTCCATTGCAAATTCCCCTCATACTACTGTAAAAAAATATTAAAATACAGGTATTAATCCACAACTACTCACCCAATATTAAAAATATCAGGAATGTCAACCTGGGATGTGAAAGGAGGTAGAGTTATATACATTTCATGTATATCACACTTTGTTGTCAGAGTGCAACTTGCAGACTTAAATTGGTGGGTTGTTTTTAATTTGAGTTCTTGTGGTTTACACTTGCCACTATCAGCCACTCAGCCACTCAGCCACAGAATTCTGACCAATAAGAACCGAAAAAGACACATTCCGTGTGCTTATATGAATAATATAATACCCGTGAGAAATTCCGTCTTGGTACTTGCCCGGGACAGTTTTTGGACGCTAATACCGTCCCGTTACCATCCCGTGGTTCACACTACTTCTCTTTGGATGCAACCGGGGGGCGGTCGGGAGTTCGCAGGCTGTTTAGACGGAGTCGGATAGAAATCTAGGTGGTGATACTGGGCGGTCTTAATTGCGGGGGAACAGGAAAGCGCCTGCAAGTTGCGCAGGGCGCGGCCTTCACACCTTACCAACGGGCCGAAAACCTTAAGGAAGTAAGTGGAATTTTGGGGGGCGGTAGAAGAAATATCTGTATGTCATGGCCGCTCGCGGCCGAATAAATCACTATTACAAACAAACAAACAAAATGACACGTGCTCAGCTTATTTCATTTAGCACGTATGGCAATGTTAAGTCAACCGAATCTTTAGCCAGTTTAGTAGAAAATAGCTACAGATCGTTTACTGAGTACTAGAGATGTTCCAGATGGAAGAACGACATCCCATATGCGAGCTAAGCTCTACCGTCCGCTTGAACCTTCTCTTTCTTCTTCTGAGACCTCCTCTTAGCCTTATCTGTCGGTTTTACCTCACCCGTCATTCTCATCTGCCACTGCCTCTGCCATTCTGCCCGTTGTTCCGCTTCCTCCTTCAACTCCCTTTCCCTCTCCTCATCCAAAGTAAACATCCACCACCCTGAATATGGTGTCAGTGTATTCCTATTCTCACCGTCTCCCAAAACCTTGAACCCGACTACCCCAGCAATCATCACAGTATCAACTAGTTCTCCGTTGTCGTTCAGCTGCACATCCACCTGTCCATATGCCGGTGGGATATCGTTCATATTGACCTTTGGGTTCCAACCGTACCAACTTCCGTCACTCTCGGTTGACGCGGCATCAGCATGTTGCAGTTGCCACTTTCCGTGTTCGTCGAACGCGCAAAAGAATGTAATCCATCCCGAGACATATCTAGGACCCGATCCGCCTCCGCTCTTATGACAGATGCGTTGGAAGAAATCGCGTATCTCCTGGGCACGTTTGGCCACTGCTGAAGTTTGATTGGAAGAAGGTTGGGTACGTACCTTTTGAGCAGGTGCCACCGTGGCAGTCGCGTAGGGAGAAAAAGCATCGAACGCATTAACGAAGTGAGTGATTGTTGGTGACAAAAGGCTATGCCAAGCGTGCAAATTCGGATGCTCCCTCTCGGAACCAAATTCAAGGAGCTTGTCCAACCGAGTGCGCAAGTTGATCCAATCCTGTTGTGTTCCCAACAGAGTGACCGCGGGGATCCCACACATCAGTTCCATCCTGAAAACAGTTAGAACGCCGGAAGGTGGGTTTTGGCACCGGAGGACAGCGTTACTTGTATGAAAAATACTTCTTTAATGTGCACATCATCAAAATAGAGCTAATAACGATGTCGTTGGGGGTGGATGTTGAGTAGGAGGGGAGAACCCAGTCACGAAGCGATTTGTCTTTTATGTTCTCCTGTTTCAATTTAGTTACGCCTAGTAGAAACAACGCTTCGGGGACCTAACATCCAGCAATACGCCCATTATGTTGGCCAGCTTCCCAAAATCCACCGTGTATCTATCGCCGTTGGCCTTGACTACAAGCTCCTTTTTACCTTCGTGATCGACAAAATATGACCGCATCTTCTCGCTATTGGCATTGACGTAGAGGGCAAACTGGCTAATGATGGTGTGCCACACATCGTCGGGGCGGAGAACTAGGTTGTGGTGGGTGTTGTAGCTTGCAATGCAGCAGTAAACGAAGCCGTTGCGGGAAGGCTGCACGTCGGGTAAGTCGGATTCTTTGACTGTAGTCTGAAGAATCTCTGCCATTGCAGAGCTAGCGTCCGGGGCGACCGTACGCAGAGCGCCACTAACAGATTCCGTGGTGGTAATGTAAGCGGATGTATAATCGAACTCATCGCGACCGCGAGGAATCGCAGAGGCAGTGTGTTCTGCGACTTGAAAAGTGACTGGCATTGTTACTGAGGTGTGATGATGGTTGGAAAAATGGGTGAAGTGCAAGCAGATATACTTTTTGTTGGGCGGAGTACGCTGTGACTAATGGAAGATCCTCACATGATGTATGTACCCGGAGGGTGTCAAAAGTCGGGCGCGCTCCATAAAATATAGAAATTCTACACTTCCACCACAACAATAGAGATAAATTTTGAATGAGGGGGGAGTGAGAATAGGTCATCAGAGATGATTCTATGAAGTTTTCTTAGAAAAATATTTGTTGTGTAGTGAAAGATGCAGATCTTGGCGTTTCTTGTTGTATGGGAGAAAAAAGTCGGGCGCTCTTTTGCCCTGTGTGACCGCGCCCCAAATACCCTTGTACCCTAGTACCATCAAGATCGCCGTCTCATGCAGTGCGACGCTTCTAGCAGATCTTCAAAATTGTTCCTCCAGCTTTGGTACTCGAATATTTGGTGGCGTTTGCACATTCCACCAATGCTTTCTCGTATCGCCTACTTTGCAAATGTTGCCCGACACACCAGACACAAAAGGTAATAGACATGCACTGATTACGTTTGCTTTGTATCCAATGCAAGAATTTACTAAACACATTAATATACATGGTAATAAACACCCTATTTGTCCATGAGACTCAGTTAAACCGAAACAGTTTCAAGGGTTAGGAGCTAATTACACCTCGTAAGCTTGTGTGTAGTGTATTGTCAACTGAACATGTTGACCTTTCACAATAACGGGGTGTTCAAAATGCGATAACGGATGATCTGTGGTGGATGAAGGCCTAGGCGCCTATACAATATACAGATGCCTCGGATGCTCCGTTGCACGCGCTGCAACGTCGGAATGTTTCACTTCCTTCGGCATCTAATCCCGGTATGTACGATACAACCGTTCCAATGGCAATTAAATGAACTATGCCGATGCAACGGTAGGTTTCACTACTCTCACTGAGTAATTACCTATCCGGTCGGGTGACAAACGCCTAGCCGCATGGTAGGAGATATTGGATCTGACTGGGGTTATATTGTCTCCGGGGCCTAGCCCCAAGATGGATTGATATATTATCGCTCTCACAACCGGATTCTGGCATATAGATACCTTATTATCCCGGCTCGTGTACCCGCACTGACATGATTTAGAGCCCTCCAAGATTCAATCTCGCACGAGTAGTAGCATGGAACAAACAGACGCTTGGACGAATCCAATATAACAAAACCACGTAACTAATCTTATGGTACTGGGACACATCAATTGCATCGCACGATGTCTCGGACATACACCCTATCTCCTGCATCGAGACTTCCCCCGGGTTAGATTTTGTCATCAATAAGGCTACCTACTACTACCCACCAAGTAATAACTCCGGGCCGCGGCACTAAAGAGCGGTTATCGTCTATTCCCGATTACTGGCTGTCTGCAGGTATGAAAGGGACACGTCGATCTACCTTAACTCTATACCAACCCACACTTACTACATGTGAATGAGCGTGGCGTCCTGAAATCACCAGTACACATAATTGACGGGCTTTGGCAACGGAATCTGCGGATCCAAATCCCTAATATCCGTACGATGGCTGATCTAGAGAAGCAACAGTCACAGCACATTCCCTCAATCGCTAATGCCACCACGCAACCATACGCATCCTCCGAATCAACTTCTCTATCAATTCTCGAACGCATCGAAAAATGGGAAGGCCGGTTTGGAGTCGAAGCGCGCGGACTCCAGCGCGTTCCCATCGACGGGCGTATCCAAACTACAACGCTTAGTACGCTCCAGGTAGCATTGACCTGGTGCTCAATCAATCTTGGTGCTAGTAACATGCTTGTGGGACTATTGGGACCTCACGTGTTTGCGCTGTCGTTTCGGGATTCGGCACTACTCTGCTTGTTTGGCAATCTGCTTGGCACTTTAGGGCCAGCTTATATCTCAACTTATGCGCTGAGTGGGAATAGGACAATGGTGAGTGGGATTACCGACGGTAGATATGCGGTGCTAATACAGTGGAAGGTGATTCTTCGGTTCGTGTTTGGGTGGTGGCCGGCAAAGATTTGTGCCGTACTCCAGCTTATTGGCGATTTGGGCTATGGATTGCTGTCTGCATTGATCACCGGGCAGATTTTGAGTGCCGTGTCCAAAAATGGGAGCATGACTGTCGTGGTTGGGGTGATTGTGGGGGCCATCATCACGCTCATTGTGTGTGTTGTTGGTATGAGAGTGTTCCATCTCTACGAGCGGTATATTGCGGTTGCCAATGCATTCTCTCATGCGTCACTGACTTGTACGTGAATAGATACGCCTTGATCCCGCAGCTGATGGTGTTTTTCATCATGGTTGGAAGCGCTGGCCCTTACTTCGACACCTCTTCCTCTTCGGTTGGTTCCTCTGCAGTCATCCGCGGAAACCAGATCAGCTTCTTCTTTTTAAGCTTCAACGTACGTATTCTTTATCCAACATTGTCCCCGATCACCACTGATAGCAGCAGAACGCATTTGTTTGGGCCATGTGCGCCGCCGATTACTTCGTCTACTACCCTGAAAACACATCGCGCATCATGATGGGCTCTATGTCCTACATTGGGCTTTTTCTTGGGACATTTTACTCGGAAATCCTAGGCGTTGGCCTGGCATCGGGAGCGCCCTCCAAGCCTGAGTGGTCGTCCGCATTTGCTATAGGCCCTGGGTCCCTGATGGTAGAAGCGTACGCACCTCTTGGGGGCTTTGGAAAATTGTGCGCCGTCATCCTCGCACTTGGGCCCAGTATAATCCCGTTTGTCGTCATGATCGCTGGCAATGCACTAACAAAGCTCAGTCTGCAACACGATCCCGGGCATCTACTCCTCCGCCCTATCATGTCAGCTGCTCTCGCACAAGTTTTTGAGAATCCCGCGCGCAGTGTGGACTGTTTTCGGGATCCTAATCTACACGGCTTGCGCGATTGCTGGGCGCAATAACATATTCCAAGTGTTTCAGAACTTTCTCGCTCTGATGGGGTTTGTTTGGTTACCTTACTGTGGAGTTTGGGGAGTTGCACTAACACCAGCGAGCAGGTACTGGGTTATTCAGTGGGTGACGATACATCTTGAGGAGGAGATTATCTTCAAGAGAGTGTTCCGATGGGAGGATTGGAACGATTCGAAAAAGCTCCCAGTGGGGTTGGCGGCGATAGCCGCGTTCGCGATTGGGTGGACTGGCGCGATATTGAGTATGTATCAAGTGTGGTGGGTTGGGCCGATTGCGCAAAAGGCGTACGGCGATGTGAGTTTCCCTGCCCCGAGTTACGGAGAGAAACGGGCTGATCGGCGGCAGATTGGAGTGCCAGTTTCAGCGGCGTGGGCAGCTGTGGCTTACCCTCCATTGCGATGGGCGGAGCTGCGGTATTTCGGGAGATGACGGTGTGGACGCTGTGGTAGTGAATAGGCATCGGTGCACACAGGAAGGAGTTCGGGTAGCTGTAGATGAAGTGACTGTGTGGCATACTGAGATCTCTCGCTAGAGTTGGTGAGTGAACTAACTTGGAGTACTTAGTTACTATGCCAAAAAACCCCCGTTTATTGATGTGACTGCAGTGCCACATTTACCCGAGTACAACATGACTCCCAGAGTCAAGTGATTGTAGCATATTACTAAATTTAAGATTCCAATTACTGGGGAATAGCTCAAAATACCACAGTAATACATGATACCAGCATATATGATATTGTAAATGATAGACTATTTAGTTGAATGGGTAATATTGGTCAATTGAGCAGAATTGAGCATTGGCATAGATGTGGCTGGCATCCCACATTCTTGTCACAATAACATGATAGTAATAAACCTGTATACCTACAAATTGCCCTAGCATGGTATTAAGCTAAGCAAACTATAAAGAGAGTGTAGAAGTTAGTAGGTGTGTACAATACCCACTAAAAAAGGGTTATAATATGCCACTGATATTTTGTTACATTTTCTCTGTCAACTAGTACCAGTAGACCTGGAGGCAGGCGATATAGCATATGAAAGTATTTGTGACTGTTCTATTCCATTCACGGAGGCGGCTCCTCCGCGGAGTACCTAGTCAGTTCACGGAGGCCCACCTTCCGCGAATGAACCGTCCATTCACGGAGTCCATACCCCACCTCCGTGAACTGACTAGTTCGTTCGCGGAGTCAGTCAAAATTACAAATACTCTGCTCTGCACGCATGTATGTGCATGCACTGGCATGTTCGTACACTCAGCTGGCACTATCTATCCAGCTAAATTCAATCAGCACAACCGCGTACGTTCAGCTCAGTGCAATTGAGTACATTCATCAACCGCATAGGTTCAACGCAGTGCAATTGGGTACATTCATCAATCGTGTACGTTCAGCGCAGCGCAATTGAGTACATTCTTCACAGCGCAACTGAGTTCATTCCACATATTCTATCGTACTAAAAATATGGACAGCCTTACATCTACCATCCTCCATCAAATTCCGCCATTGAAAAAGGGTAGCCATCGAGAACTTACTCTTCAGGAAGCTGCTCGTCTTCAGTCCCCTGCTGAGCTCATCCAAGCTTAGTAAGTTGTAGGCGTAAAGGCAACTGCACAACTGTTCGTTGCAAGTGTTTCAAAGCAAAAGCCGAGTGCACACATCATTGCCATGGCCGAGTTGGTGGTGCACTGTGCATAAATACTGGACCTTCTGCTGCGCCATCAGGTATTTCAATCTTGAACGAAACACAAGATCAGCTCCACCAGAGCCAAGTCACAATCTAACACGCCGTCGAGCCAATACACTAGGAGATGCTTGCGTGGATACTGATCGGTTGACTAGGAGTTTGGCCCGCTGGCTTCCTTAGTCTTCGATGCTGGTGGACTCGGGCATGAGGCCGGTGGCTTGCCGCCCCCATTGACCTCGTCTGCCCCCACCAGTCTCGTCTACCCCTCATCGGCCTTGCCTGCCCCCATTCTGAGCTGGAGGCCTAGCCTCAGCACTGATGCTCGGCTTCGGGCTCCGGCTCTGGTAGTTGGCATGGAGCTTTTCCTACTCTCTCTTTCGTATATAAGTCTATAGTTTTCCCTCTCTTTGCATCGACAGACAATTGAGCTTCGTCGTTCTTTCTCTTTTACTCTCAACAGATCCCACATCTGCGGAAGAGTGCAATGAGGACACGGGCAATGAGGAGGAAATTGAGGAAGATGAGCCGGTTTCAACGATGACATAGAGCACAGCGTAATTCTAGTTGCATCAGGACGTCCAATAGGCATCCCATTGTAGGGATCACGATGATGTATAGATTATTGATAATTTTTCATTGACTCCGTGAACGAACTAGTCAGTTCACGGAGGTGGGGTACGGACTCCGTGAATGGACGGTTCGTTCACGGAAGGTGGGCCTCCGTGAACTGACTAGGTACTCCGCGGAGGAACCGCCTCCGTGAATGGACTAGAACATGACTATGTACAGGTATGCGGAAATATGTATACACCGGGAAAAATGATCTTACGCGGCGCGTAACTCATAGAGAAGCTGTTCTGGGACGGTAATCCATAGCATATTTGACGCGTGGCACTATGCGGTCCTATGGACCTGTGCGTTGACTAGATTACAATGATACGCATGCGATTATGTGCGCTCGATGCTATACATCATGCTGCATTCAACAAAACTGCCAAATGCACTTCTTTGCACGCTCCCAAGCTCTCAAGACGCTCTCAAGCACACTCCCGAGCACGCTCTCAAGTACACTCCCAATTGCACTCGATGACACACTCCCAGCCTGCTTGACTATACGCTCCCAAGTAAGCTCCCAAGACGCTCTCAATTGCACTCGATGGCACTCTCCCAGCCTGCTTGACAATACGCTCCCAAGTAAGCTCTCAAGACGCTCTCAATTGCACTCGATGGCACACTCCCAGCCTGCTTGACTGTACGTGTCCAAGTAAGCTCTCAAGACGCTCCCAATTGCACTCGAAGGTACACTCCCAGCCTTCTTGACTATACGCTCCCAAGTAAGCTCTCAAGACGCTCTCAACCACACTCCCTAGCACGCTCTCAAGTACACACCCAATTGCACTCGATGACACACTCCCAGCCTGCTTGACTATACGCTCCCAAGTAAGCTCTCAAGACGCTCCCAATTGCACTCGATGGCACACTCCCGGCCTGCTTGACTGTACGCTCCCAAGTAAGCTCTCAAGACACTCTCAAGCACACTCCCGAGCACGCTCCCAAGTACACTCTCCAGAGTCAAGACACTCCCAATCTCACTTGACTATATGCCCCCATGTATGCTCCTGGGTGCTCGATCCAGAGACTTGCTGAGTTGCAGGCGCCAGGCACCGGAAGGCGGGTGGCGGGAGGCGGGTGGCAGCGGCCGAAATCATGACGTCGGTCGATATCATAGTCTGAACCTTATTTTTAGCGCGGCCACCGCGACGAGATCTCACGATGCCTCACGGTCATGGTGTTGACAATTGCAGCCTGAGATTCTGCAGGAAAGGTAGACAATTGGATCTTGGGGACAGCAGATCTCCGACTCAGATTTTCCAGTGGAATATACTACTCGCTTCCCACCAATTGTGGGCGTATGTGTGCGCATTCGGGGCTGATGGCGATGATGGCGATGGTGATGATGGCGATGGTGATGATGGCGATGGTGATGGTTGATGATGGTGTCGGTGATGGTGATTATAGTACCAGAAGCACTTAGACAAGTAGGTTGGCTACGTCAATGTTAGCACCAAAGCTTCCACAGACTTAGAGCCTTCTAGTAGCCAAAGCTTCCACAGACTTAGAGCCTTCTATTAGCCAAAGCTTCCACAAACTCAAGGTTTTCCATCGGCCAAAAGCTTCCGTGGAAAACTCTACTCCTCCCGGTGCGAGGCTCTCTCAAGAAGGCTCTCAAGCAGGCTTTCAAGCAGGCTCTCAAGCAGGCTCTCAAGCGGACTCTCAGCCATAGTGTACAGTACCGGTATAGCAGCGAAGACTGCAGGCAATGAAGACTGGTATAGGTCCATCTCCGGCCGCCAGCTGTATATAGTTCCATAGGCCCACGCGCACATCTCTATGAATCGACTATAGATGACTATAGGCTGCGCATCGCGCAGGGGTCCACGGGAAGCTTGCTATGAGCTGCGCGTGTGCGCGTAGCGCAGTCTATAGTCGATTTGCACTTTTGCCGATGCCCCTACACACAATTTATGTGTAATATCGCTAGTCGTGCTTACCTTGAAACTGTAAATAAGTGCTTGTTGGATTTCTGGAGATATCATATCATATCCATTCTATAACCCTGACAGTCATGGAACGGTACAAAGGTGAGCATCTATCCAAGATCCTTGTCTACCAATTCGCGCATAGACCATAGAAAGGCCAGTCAGGTGTAAGTAAGATTTTTCTTTCTCACCCAGATTTTATGGATCAAAGATTTAGTGAAATACCACAGTTCATACCAATATAAAGGGATATAAGAGGCCATCATTTCACTGAAGGTCTATGCTTCCTCCAATTTACTTAACCATAATCTGATTTATTCTACCTCACCTCTCACATCTCTATTAGTTTACCACCATCTTCTTTTGGAGAGTGTTGTGTACAGAGCTTGTCAACTCACAGATCTCCACTGATGAATACGAATCTAGCTCCACCGGGTACCATATTTGGCTTGCAACTAATCTTTGATGACAGTTCTGGATCATCAGAAAATACATCTTGAACTGGCACCAGGTAACACAGTTCATTTGGAAAACACACTATTCAATTTCTTTTGCCGCATGGGTATGGTTACACTACGTCACAGCAGTAATTTTCCTGGTGCTCCTCAGTGATAGTTCCATTCTCCATTGAACATGACATGTAGTTCACAACAAAGTACCATTCCAAGGAAACGATTTCCAAGTTATAAGCTAACATGGCAAGCATATAAACTGCACCAAGGCGGTGATGGAGAGTCCGAAATATTTTCCCCTTTACGTGCTCAGGACAAGGATCGTTATTTCCAGGTACACTGCAAATGCCCCCTGCACAGCCGGGAAACCACCCGGTTATTTGGTGAACAACTTCCAGCTTATCTCCACCGGGTCCTCATCCCAGTACACCTGAGAGGCCCCCATCAGCCTCACGCCTTCCGGTACCCGGCATCTGCAACTCAGCAAGTCTCTGGAGCGAGCACGCAGGAGCATACATGGGAGCATATAGTCAAGTGAGTTTGGGAGTGTCTTGCCACTTGAGAGTGTACTTGGGAGCATAGAGCTAAGTAGGCTGGGAGTGTGTCATCGAGTGCAATTGGGAGTGTACTTGAGAGCGTTCTCGGGTGTATGCTTTAGAGCGTCTTGAGAGCTTACTTGGGTGCGTACAGTCAAGCAGGCTGGGAGTGTGCCATCGAGTGCAATTAGGAGCGTCCTTGAGAGCATGCATGCCCGGGAGTGTGCTTGAGAACGTACTCGGTGTACTTGGGAGCATACTCGGAGTGTACTTGGGTGCGTCTTGAGAGCTTACTTGTGAGCGTATAGTCAAGCAGGCTGGGAGTGTGCCATCGAGTGTAATTGGGAGCGTCCTGGAGAGCATGCCCGGGAGTGAACTTGAGAACATACTCGGAGGTGTACATGGGAGCGTACTCGGAGTGTACTTAGGAGCATATTATCAAGTAGGCTAGGAGTGTGTCATCGAGTGAAATTGGGAGTGTATTTGAGTGCATACTTGGGAGCGTGCAATGAAGTGCATTTGTCAGTTTTATTGAGTGCAGCATGATGTATAGTATCAAGCGCCCATAATTGCATGCGTATCATAGTAATCTAGTCAACTCGCAGGTCTATAGGACCACATCGTGCCACGCGTCAAATATGCTAAGGATTACCAGCCCAAAAACAGCTTCTCTATGAGTTACGCGTCGCGTAAGGCCATTTTCCCCGGAGTCTGCTATTGGCTGATAACGGATTTTGAATAGCACAGTATTGAATGCAGTGTATGGGTAATTCCTGGGGATAATAGGGTGGAAAGTGGGATGGTCCTGAATGATCCAAGGCATGGGGAACTATATTTGTGGATGACTGGGGATGGGCAATGAAGTTTTTGTTATTTGCCAATTTCGCAATTTACCATAGTTCTTAGTTATTATTCATATGTGAAGTTCACCAGCAGTGGCTTCCCCATCATCTGTGAGAGGTTCAAGTTGGTACAAAGTATTGGGGTCCCACTGTTCCAGTATTCTGGTTGACATTTTCAGTTTTTTTAATCACTAATCTGAGGATTACACATCTACACTATCAGCTCTATTTATTAATCCCTCTCTGTTGCAGCTTCCCTAGAACTGCCAGAATACCCCTATAATACAGTTAAATAGCTTTACAAAGTCTCAGGTCATTATTCCATATTTTAGTTGCATCACCATGGTTTCATGGTGGGGGGAGCCCGTTGCCATAGCCCCAACGATCCAGGGGATAGGTCCATCTCCGGCCGCCAGCCGTATATAGGTCCATTGGCCCCACGCGCACATCTCTATGAATCGATTATAGATGACTATAGGCTGCGCGTCGCGCAGGGGTCCACGGGAAGCTTGTTATGAGCTGCGCGTGTGCGCGTGTAAGCTTAGCACATCCTATAGTCGATTCGCACTTTTGCCGATGACTCTTACCAGCTATCGAATTAAGTCATACTATCAAGTTAGGCGCATCATTATGGGGGATACCTGGGGTAAGCACACCGACTATCGAACGAAGCCATTATCCTTTAGTTAACTATACAAACTTGTATCCGGAAATCCCGGAAAACTTATCAAGAAGCTCACTTGCTATCGAATCAAGTCGTAAGGCTCTAGTTAGCTGCATTAATCGACTGGAGCAATAGCAAGCGACGTACTCGCTATTGAATCCAGTCAAGTTCAGATTAGCTACATCTCTGCGGAGTAGAATGATTGATGGAAAGGTCACTGGCTATCAGTTAACCCGCCAATTCACTGTCAGCAATTCGTTAACCTAACGGTGAAAGACTTGGGTGAAACTCACGGACTCTAAATAAATATACTCGTGTTAATGATAAATATTTAAGGCTGATGACGTTCAGTGACTGGGGAAAAAGCGGGGAACTCACATCATCTCAGCCGCTAATCGCAGCGCCGTTCTCCCGTTGTTGTCCTTTACTCCTCGGTCTACCCCATATTCGCGCAGTAACTGAACGACACCCTCATGCCCGCCCTTTTCCGCATGGTGCAGCGCTGTCTTTCTAGAGTCGTCTATTGCGTTTATATCTATTGTCCACTCATTAACCATGAGTCGTATGGCAGTTTGCCACGGATATAATCAAAGGTGTTTTTCGTTTTGCATGACCACCGACTTCAGTGCAAGATAGCAGCAATGCTTCAGCTACTTTGGATAGCCCAACCCCTGCGGCGGCGGCATGTGGTGTTCTGTATTTGAAATCTTCGACGGTATTGGGGCGCCGGTAAACAGGAGCAGTTTTTCCCAGCTGAATGATTTCTGCTGTTTTGAGCAGTACCTCCTGCCCAAATCCCTAGTGCCTCGAGCCCATTGTTAGGTACGAACAGGGTTTATTTGTCTAAAGCGAGAATATAACCAGTCACCTAGAAAGTATGAGGCTTGATTATCTGCTAATGCGTTTACAAGCGTGGAGATGACTTGTGAAAGCCGTTGGATCTGATCACAGCGCTCCTTATGGTCCTTGATATAATGAATTGTATAGTTGAATAATGACCAGCGGCCGAGATACACGACGTAGTCCTGAAAGTCTTTCGAAGACCAAGTTCGATTTCCTGAGAACCGGCTTTGCATTGTAGGGATTGTGAAACAGAGCATTAGGTACTGAATACAAATCACAGCCATCATTGTGTGGGCTTCTTGTCTGCTCCTCGGGAATCCCATTGGCACTTCTTCGGGGGCGACCATGAGCCGGAGGAAGAATTCGCGAACAGTTTGATGCATTAGCTGAACAGTGCTATCTGCTGCCAATAGAATTAGTTATTTTCAACCTTGCGTTATTGGTATTGTAAGGCAAGTACCACTAATCTCCATAAAGCCACCTCACAGTACATAATTCGCTTCTTGATTTCTTCAACTTCCGTAATTTCGTTTCTCTGGAATTCTTCATACGAAGTCGATGATATTGGTTGACAATCCAGAACATTTGAGTCTGGAATAGCAAGAACGTGGCGGTATTCATCTACTGTAATAGGACGCAGACTAAACAGTGCGAATCTGAAAATGCTCATCCCATTCTGAACGTCCACTGTCCTGCGGCTTTCAGCCTCACATACATAAGTTCGTAAAATACTCTCAACTCCTTAGGGAGGCCTAGGAGGTGATCCATAATTGTTTGTCCGGGCAGCCGGTTTCGACATCAATGAGGAGTTCATTTTTAACCAAAAGTACCCACACAAACGCGCCTTGGGCGTTCGCAATTATATATTCTCTAACATCCCAAGTAATTTGCCTATTAATCGGAGGTCTATACTGAGAGAATCACTCGCGAACTTTGTAATGTCCTCCTTATTCTCATCCTACATTAGTATAACATGGTGACAATCTTGGATACGGTATTGGAGATCAGCAACAGGGCAGCTGGCAAGAAATGCTTTTACACAGCCAGAACCTTCCCCCGAGCAAAGATTGGATTGTAAATTTATGATTTCGCGTCGGTCATGTTCCTCGGACTCACCCAAGGCATCAAGAATGAGGTAAAGTGGCCACCCAATCGTCGGAGAATGTTTCCCGAAAGAAGACAGAACATCCTTCAGAGATTGTAGGGCCATTCCGAGCAATTGGAACTCTGAACCTCCCGAAACTCAGATTGGAAATGAAAGAAAACCGACTCTTCTTGCTTAAGCACGGTGTACAGAATGGACCGCAGCAAATTTACATGGGTATATTAAAGCTCAGTTCCTCTGTATGTATAGAAGTAATAGGCTACAATGCCTGAACTACCGTCTAGTAGCTTAGTTGCAATATTTTCCTTGATATTTTGCAAGAGTGCTTTTCCCGCTCCCTGGCTTCCCTTCGATGCATAAACGGCTGGAGCTTAGTGATGATGACCATTTTAGGTACTTTTCATGCTTCCAGGGCCACTCTAAGGAACTCTTATGCTCTTTCAAGATTTTTCCATAGTGTGTGTTATTATGTTGGAGAAAGTTAAGACATGCTACAGGGCCAACTATACGTAGGCATTGGATATTATAGAATGACGTATATACATACCAGTTCGCTCCTTGTTGTATTCAATGCACAGCATTTCACCTAGTATATCCCTGAAACCGTGAGCTAGTAGACAAGTAAGCAAAGCTTTAAACTTTTGAGCAGACCTCCCAACGATGGAAACCAGTTGGGTTTCCGTGGGGAAACTGCACTGCACCGATTACTTAGATGTTCAAACTGCGCTGCATGCTAAACCAGTGCAATGAACTGGTTGACAACTGGTTCAACTGTATATATTCAGTTCAACTGACTAACTGGTTCGAACCTCCAGACAACAACAATTCACAGCCAGACTGGCAAACGCATGCAGTAACAAGTTAAAGGAGCTACACCAAAACCCCTCTTCCGGTGCACCGATATGCAGAGTAGTCAAGAAAGAGCATGAGCATGGCCGGACAACCGAAGGCATGGACTGGCCGGCCCCGGGCGAAGAATCAGTGGTCAGGACCATCATACTGGACGACGAAACCGCAGCCAAGAAAGCTGCGCAGCGCTGGGCAAGAGAGAACGAAGCCAAAGTCGGAGCGGGGGTCTGGATGTGGTGGACAGATGGATCGTGCTCAGACGATGGCCGAGTGGGAGCCACAGCAGTGTGCAAACACGGAAATGAATGGAGGTCCCGCCGCAGCTGTCTAGGCACTGGACATATGGAGGTCTTTGATGCCAACCTCTGGGCGATCGGACGCGCGCTCGATGTGACGATCGAGAAGAGAAAAACACTACAAAGACATGGAGTGAAGACGGTGGCGGTTTTTAGCGATTCACAAGCCGCCATTCGACGGACGGCACATCTGGAGCCGGGCCCTGGACAGCGAGTAGCAAGACGGATCAATCGAAAGGCGCACACCGAGTAGGCTCCCAAGTACACCTCCGAGTACGTTTTCAAGTACACTCCCGGGCATGCTCTCAATGACACTTGCAGTTGCACTCGATGGCACACTCCCAGCCTGCTTGACTATACGCTCACAAGTAAGCTCTCAAGACGCACCCAAGTACACTCCGAGTACGCTCCCAAGTACACCGAGTACGTTCTCAAGCACACTCCCTGGCATGCTCTCAAGGACGCTCCTAATTGCACTCGATGGCTCACTGCCAGCCTGCTTGACTGTACGCTTCCAAGTAAGATCGGAAGATGCTCTGAAGCACACTCCCGAGAACGCTCTCAAGTACTCTCCCAATTGCACTCGATGACACACTCCCAGCCTACTTAGCTCTACGCTCCCAAGTACACTCTCAAGTGGCAAGACACTCCCAAACTCACTTGACTATATGCTCCCATGTATGCTCCTGCGCGCTCGATCCCGAGACTTGCTGAGTTGCAGACGCCAGGTACCAGAAGGCGCGAGGCTGGTGGCGTATTGCGGGCACTGTTTGGCGGGCGGCGTATGTTGGCCGAAATCATGACGTGGGTCGATATGGTAGTCTGAACCTTATCTTTAGCGCGGCCACCATGACAAGATCACACGATGCCTCAAGGTCATGGTGTTGACAATTGCAGCCTTTGATTCAGCAGGAAAGGTAGACAATAGGATCTCGGGGAGAGCAGATCTCCGACTCAGTTTTCTCAGCGGAATCTGCAGCCAGTTTTCCGTCAATTTTGGGTGTATGCGTACGCATTCGGTCCGGGGCTGATGGTGATGATGGTGATGGTGATGGTGGTGATGGTGATGGTGATGGTGCTGGTGATGGTCATGGTGATGCTGATGGTACCGAAAGCACTTAGTCAAGCAGGTTGGCTACATCAACGTCAATGTCAAAGCATCAACAGACTTAAGCATTCTATTGGCCAAGCTTCCACAAACTCAGAGTTCAAGCGGCTCAAAGATTCCTCTGGAAACGCTACTCCTGCCGAAGCTCGGCTCTCTCAAGCGCGGCTCTGAAGCAGGCTCTGAAGCAGGCTCTCAAGCAGGCTCTTAAGCAAGCTCTCAAGTAGGCTCTCAATCAGGCTCTCAATCGGGCCCTCAACCAGGCTCTCATGCAGGCCCGGATCTCAATGAGTGTCAGCACCAGCGAAGCCTATCGGCAGTCAAGATTGGCTGAGGTTTGTCGACTGCCAGCCGTATATAGTCCCATAGTCCCACGCGCAGATGTCTATGAACCGACTATGGATGGCTATAGACTGCGCGTTGCGCAGGGGTCCACGGGAAGCTTGCTATGAGCTGCGCGTGTGCGCGTAGCGCAGTCGCTAGTTGATTTGCACTTTTGCCGATGCCAGCCACATTTGAGCATTGCTGCAAATACTTGATTGTGTACAGACTCAGCAGTATCGAGTGCATTTGAGTAGGTATTGAGTAGATAGTCAATTACAGGTAGTACATCTGCAAGAGTAGACTGTCTGCTTTCACAGATTTCCGTTCCTAGATAAAATTCTGAAAAATGGCTGCCAGCTCTTCGAGAATCATCCAGTTTGTCATTGTCAATCGATCCTCAACTAGATCCTCTATAAGTCTTGCTGTATACTGTGCAACTGCTCTTTTCACATTTGGCTTTAAGAGTGACTGAAGCAGGGAGTACCACGAATTCCATCTACTATCATTATCCCGGCGAATTAAGATTCCGCCAGAGAGCCCTTTGAACTCTTTAATCCTTTGAGGGCTCTGCCATGAATAAATGCAGATGTTATGACACTTTCCAAGTGGTCCATATTCCCGCCACAACGACAGCTGGTCTTCGGCACCTTCTACGTATGTTCCATCCTGAATTGCACAGGTCGAGTTGTCGAATAGAAGTGACCTAACTGAAAGGTTGATAATATGTCCAATACATCGCAACCTCCGGTGCAGCACATTAAATGGAATACCCAGCATTTCCATATGTAATGAGAATGCTTCTAGCATTGTATCGTTATTACTTGCATTATCCATCATGAAGTAACCAATTTTTGACCAAATATTATACTCTGAAAGTATCTGGATAAGTACTGAACAGAGGTTTTCCCCATCATGCGTTCCTTCAATTTCCCTTAGCCCCAAAACCATATGGCCAGGAATCCCACTATCTCGAAGTGAATGTGATATTACACCCAGCAGTGCCCAGTTATTGCATGAAGTCCATCCATCAAGTGTTTTGTGGACAAGTCTGCTGGCAGCATGCAATTGCTGAACTACAACCTCCTTCTGTGTTGCATAGGCATCGATGATCCAGTTATGAATGGTAGATACAGAGGATGGAAGGTGGGCAGCTGCTTCTGGACTCTGGAGACAAGAAGTGAATGTATGCCCGGACCATTGGCAAAAGTGCAAATCAACTATAGGCTGCGCTACACGCACACGCGCAGCTCATAGCAAGCTTCCCGTGGACCCCTGCATGGCGCGCAGTCTATAGTCGTCTATAGTGGATTCATAGAGATGTGCGCGTGAGGCTATGAAACTATATACGGCTGACGGTCGGAGATGGACCAATACCCGACTTTACTGCCTGCAGTCTTCGCAGTTATCCTGGTACTATACACACTTTCGCTATGAGTCCGCTTGAGAGTGCTTGAGAGCCTGCTCGCAAACCTGCTTGAAAGCCTGCTTGATAGCCTGCCTCAGAGCCTGCTTGATAGCCTGCTTGAAAGCCGCCCTTGAGAGAGCTGCATTTGAGAGAGCCGCGCTTTGGGAGGAGTAGAGTTTTCCACTGGAAGTTTTTGGCGGATGGTAAACTCTGAGTTTGTGGAAGCTTTGGCTAAAAGAAGGCTCTAAGTCTGTGGTAGCTTGGATGCTGACGTTGACGTAGCCAACCTACTTGTCTAAGTGCTTCTGGCACAATGGTTACTACCACCAACACCATCACCATCGCCATTATCACCATCGCCATAATCACCATCAGCCCCGGACCGAATGCGTACACATACGCCCACAATCGATGGGAAGCGGGCAGCAGATTCTGCTGGAAAATCTGAGTCGGAGATCTGCTCTCCCCAAAATCCAATTGTCTACCTTTCCTGCGGAATCTAAGGCTGCAATTGTCAACACCATGACCGTGAGGCATCGTGAGATCTTGTCATGGTGGCAGCGCTAACGATAAGGTTCAGACTATGATATCGACTGACATCATGATTTCGGCCACCATATGCCACCCGCCACCTGCCTCTCGCCTCCCGGTGCCTGGCGCCTGCAACTCTGCAAGTCACTGGATCGATTACGCAAGAGCATACATGGGAGCATGTAGTCAAGTGAGTTTGGGAGAGTCTTGCCTCTTGAGAGTGTACTTGGGAGCGTAGAGCCAAGTAGGCTGGGAGTGTGTCATCGAGTGCAATTGGGAGTGTACTTGAGAGCGTCTTGAGAGCTTACTTGGGAGCATAGAGCCAAGAAGACTGGGAGTGTGCCATCGAGTGCAATTGGGAGCGTCCTTGAGAGCATGCTCGGGAGTGTACTTGAGAACGTACTCGGAGCTGTACTTGGGAGCGTACTCGGAGCTGTACTTGGGAGCGCACTCGGAGCTGTACTTGGGAGCGTACTCGGAGTGTTCTTGGGAGCGCCTTGAGAGCTTACTTGGGAGTGTATAGTCAAGTAGGGGGAGTGTGCCATCGAGTGCAATTGGGGGCGTCCTTGAGAGCATGTCCAGTAGTGTACTTAAGAACGTACCCGGAGTGTACTTGGGAGCGTCTTGAGAGCATAATTGGGAGCATATAGTCAAGCGGGCTGGGAGTGTGTCATCGAGTGCAATTGGGAGTGTACTTGAGAGTGTGCTCGGGAGTGTGCTGGAGAGAGTCTTGAGAGCTTAATTGGGAATGTACATTCAAGCAGGCTGGGAGTGTGCCATCGAGTGCACTTGGGAGCGTTCTTGAGACCATGCCCGGGAGTGTACTTGAGAACGTACTCGGAGGTGTACTTTGGAGCGTACTCGGAGTGTACATCAGAGCGTACTTGGGAGCGTGCAATGAAGTGCATTTGGCAGTTTTGTTGAATGCAGCATGATGTATAGTATCAAGCGCATATACTCGCATGCGTATCATAGTATTCTGGTCAATGCGCAGGTCCATAGGACCTCATAATACAGCACGTCAAATATGCTATGGATTACCATCCCAAAAACAGCTTCTCTATGAGTTATGCGTCGCGTAAGGTCATTTTTCCCGGTGACTGAAGCTGCAATCGGCATTTCAAACGAGAGGTTCCTGTCTGCAATCATTCGTACCTGATCATGTTAGCATATATTCTGTAATTTTGAAGGTAGTATAATCCAAGTAAAGCTTTATGCATGTCCGCATCCCACACAATAGCCACCTGACTTGGATTCGGAACAACTTCAGTTTCAATCTGTTTGTTCAGTGTTGCAGCTCGTTCGTAAGCTTGCTGAATGCTCTGCTTGTTGACTAGGGGTTTGGCCCGGTGGCTTCCTTAGTCTTCGATGCCGGTGGACTCGGGCATGAGGCCGGCGGCTGGCCGCCCCCATCGGCCTCGCCTGCCCCCATGCTGAGGAGGAGGGCTCGGCACTGGTACTCGGCTTTGGGCTCCGGCTTTGGCAGTCGGCATGGAGTTTTCCTTCTCTCTCTTTCGTGTATAAGTCTATAGTCTTCCCTCTCTTTGGATCGATAGACAATTGAGCTTCTTCGGTCTTTCTCTTTTGCTTTCAACACTGCTGGGTTGCATGCAGTCTAGCTGTTTTGTGGTTGATATCCTCTTCAATTCTGTGTTTGTTCTTTAGATGGCCTGCAGCAGTTTCTGTGCCAGAAGAGGCTGTGTATCGTTAGGGGTTTGATCGATTTATACACTAATTGCATACCCAGTACTGGCGTCCATCATCCTCGACAAGAATGCCATGTTGCTGCACAAATGATGTACGCTCCCGCTCCCGCTTACACTTCGGCTCTGAACTAACCTCCACTCTATTCTAAACACTCGGTGTTTCCCCCACGGTGGCATTATTGTCAAAGGAAGAAGGAATTGAAGATACAGTTGAGTTGAATTCACTGATATCATCTGAGTCCATATTGGTGGTAGTATATCTGAGAAGCGTATGCAGAGTAGAGGGATGTCAATAGAGTGGAGATGAAGATGAAGAATGCAGAAAAGGAGATGCAGAGGAGTAGTGTTAGAGTTTATAAAGCAGTCAGCAGAGGTATGGTGAGGGATGAAGAATTATCGAGAAGATATATAATCGATGGCAAAGAACCATCGAGAAGATAGGTAATAGGTAGCAAGAACCTTCAAGAGGATATATAATAAGTAATAGGTAGCATTGCCATTGAGATCATTCGTAATGTGTGGCAAAGAACCATCGAGAAGTGGAATTAGTCATGGGTGGCGAACCAACTAACCAGTAGTGAACCAGTGGATTTTGAACTTACAAACTCCACTGCACTGCCAAGAACTAACTACATACCGCACTGGTCTACTCTTTATAAACCGTGCACTGGTTCAACCGTTGGGAGGTCTGCTTTTGAGTCGCTGAGGTGGCTTCCATCATAAGCCTAATCAACACGCAGACATTTTGTATAAACCAATCCCCATCAATTCCATCGATGACGATCGACAGCTCTTAAATTGCCGCTTCCTTAAAGGCTGCTCCCGATGCCCTGAAATTATCGTCATACGATGCATCAAGAATCTTTTCCATTGTTCTGCTCACAGTCGTTTTCATCAAAATATGGCGGCCTTCGGTGGAATTGAAAGTGTCCATCCAGAAGGGTATTGAGGAATGCAGTAGCAATTGATTTGGCTTTGCCGATACCTGCATAGCAGACAATTTGGTGAAGTACCGTGTGAGTAAAGAGAGTAGTCATCGAGCGCGAGCTCCCAAACTTTGCCCTAGCTGAGCAGAGAAAGTGTAACGCTGGCCTATTTTCTCTAAAGGCGTCCCGCTTGGCCAGGCTAATGGAGTGAGAGGAAACTTTAGCCATTCCGCGGTTTTAGTGGTCCTGACAGCCATAGCACTTGCAAGCTATAGTCTGACTCCTATTGTTCAAAGTCCACGTTTCTGGTGATCCAATAAAATTGTGGCTCTTCACAGTCAATTTGAGAGATCTCGGATCGGTGCTAGTCCTAGTTAACGACAGAGAGGAGATCTACAAGCGTACTCCAAACCGTTTGTGTTTCAACTGGGGCCAGAAGGGTCAGGTATTGTGAACTTATAATTACAGTCACATCACTCACTTAGACTTTTCAAGTCATCGAGCGACGGAGAGTGGGGTCCAGGAAAGGCGTCCAAAAATTATTTACTACAAATCCGACACAGTATTGTTAGCCGAACGTGAGATTCATCCCAGCACGGGGTGGCTAGACGCACCAATTCGTGCACGACTAGAAAAACTCTAGTTTCCGTAGTTTGCAATTCCTCCCTACGAAACGTCTCCGTGATGGGTAGCATAGCTTGCACCCGCAGTGTGAGATGGTGGGGAGGTATCGTCGAACGAGCCGCTCCCTTTAGCAAAATCAGCACTACCAATCACGCTTTTTCCAGCCAGAAATTGCTAGGCATACAGAATTTTCGTCGCTCATGGTTGCTATACTATACATTACTATGTGCATTGCGTGGGAACTCTGAAGGTCTGCACCGTGTCGATCCGCGTAGGTTTCGTTGCAACTTAGGGTAGGTAAGTTGATGAGCTTGAAGGAACACGGAATTAAAGTTTAAAGAGAGTTAATTACTTATTAAATACTTAAGTACTGATCTGGAACCTGAAAAATAAACAGCATAGGCCACCATGTTTCTTTGGCGGGTAATACAATTCTGTAGAGAGGTACTTCAAATGTATGCGTCCAGTGCCATTCCAAACCCCGTTACCACGAGTACTTGTACCTAACTGTACTTTACTCTCTCCATGCACGATGCTGCATGCACCCTATTAAGGAAATGCAGCACTGCAGATGAGGATGGTGTTGCCTGCCTATGATTTACGGAACAAAACGCCTGTGGTGAGAGTGAAACGAGTGCATTGTCATCCAAGATATGGACAAGTCAAAATTAGGCGAGGCGCGCATGTAGTAGGGTTTGGAGGTAGTCTACTTCCAGCAACTTCCTCTTCAATGAGTTATGCATAATATGTCGGCAAATTTCAAAAAGTGGATTTATGTTGTTCCTTTACAAGGTCTAGGACACTGCGCACGCATCTTTGGCAGAAGTTGAGACTGTAGCAGATACAGAATATCTATGTACCCGCCGAAACCCCTACTAACCTGCACGGGAGGATATGTATCTCCCCCTATGACCGGCTCAATTGGCCCAGTTAAATGTATGCCCTCCTATATGCCGAAGAGATTGTTAGCTGGTCTATATCGATCGATCGGAAATAGCTTCAACTACCAATTTGAGCCCTCCCGGAGAGGTTCTGATTGCCGTAAGTTGCAATTCCTCCATGCGAAACGTTTCCACGATGGATAGCATGACTTGCACCTGTAGTATACGATGGCTTCGTAACCTCTGGCGTTTCGTCATTTCCCTTTTTATGCTATATATCAGTGCTCAAACGTTTATAACAGACATGAGAAAGAGCAATCTGTTCCGCAAAGTTTTGTTATTCCGTAGGGATCGGGCCTTACATGCTCCTGATCAGCATCATTATTCAATGCTTTCACCCACCGTGTTAGTTCTCCCAGAACTTTTTGATAGCCTTCGCTATTGTCACTCTCGAACTTCGTCAGGCCCGTATGGTCCGTGTGAATCCCGATCGAGGTGTAGTCAGGCATCGTGGCAGAGTCGTAAGGAACGATCTAGAAGCGAAAAATCAGTTGGTCGTCGAGGGTGATGGCAATTCGAAAGTGACACTCATACTTCACCTATCCTCTTATCGTCCAGTTCTTCGTAAAAACACGTTATATCGATGGCTTTGCCAGCGTTCCGGCGGTTCCCAAGCATATCATAGAACTGCTCTTGCATCCTATTAAGTAATTCCGAGTCAGGCCTCAGAACGTCAACAATCGGCACGTTGGTCTGCTTTATCAAGCTTGCAAGCCTCGCCAATATGTGGCCAAGATTAGCCTTGTTTGAGCCGCGGTGAGGTGTTCCTAAAAAGGCCATCGCCCGAGTGCACTCTGAGATCTTCTTGAGATGGCCACGTGGACTATCTTTGGAATATAAGATTGCCTGTAAGGAGCAATTAGTCGGTTGAGGTGAGAAGGAACTGATTACTTGCGTCTTTGCAGACAAGACCGCCCAAACTGTGCGCAACGAAGATAATGGGGCGGTCCATCTGTTAAAAGTTAGCGACATTGTATTGCTGCGAAGAGAGCGATTTATTCAATACCGTTCCGTCCTTCTCTCGTATATGATCCAAATTGGTGCACAGATTCACTGCGTGTCGGTGAACCGTGTTGGTAGATACCATCTCGAACGGCCTTGCACTAGCGATGTCGGCATCGTATCCAAAGGTCGAAATCCTTGCATTTGGAACGTCCTCTGGCAGAAAGTCCGGCCAAAAGGTGGTCTGTCCTCTCCTAACATGTGTCCACGTCGTCTCCCGGTTCCCAGTTAATCCGTGTACGAGTATGATGCTATTTGATATCCCTAATATTAGTAGTTTTATGTCTAACAGTCTCCGTAACTCACTCTACGGTAGCATCTTGTGGTTCGTGAATGATGCGTAGGCCATATTGGTCCTGGACCGAAGACCTAGGAAATAGTCAGCCGGACTAACGACCAAAAACTTCCGGATGCGGTGCTTCAGACGGCGTCCGTGGCTGCCCTTGCGGGGCTGCTGGGGGATCCACTTCACGATCGACGTTTGGTTCCTTTGCACCCCAAAGTTTTGTCCACATATTCGGCTGTTCGCAGGTGCAAGGGTGACGCTGAGGATATGTCGAAGAGTTGATCCACCAAGGTAGCCTACCGGCACAAGCAAATTGCTGTAGTTCATTCGCTGTATTAGCCTGACGGCCCACCAGATCAGTCATGACGTCAGAAAGCTAGGGTGCACCGAAAACACTTCAGCGTTTTTGCCTGCCTTGGTGGTTCAAGGTTGCCTCAATCAGCGGGGTAAGCTAAAGCTTGCTGCGCAACATGACTCTAGTCCTGCATACGGTATCAAAAGCATTTTCTCCCATGCCCATGTCTCACAATTATCTGTACTCTGTTAACTAGTCGACGGTTCCCTCAATGAGGCCTCAACCAATAAACTAACTCGAGAATTAAAACAGTAAACACAGGACTGGTATTGGGAGAATACAGAACATAGCCTATGAAACTCGAGGGTTGAGTGCGAAATATACTATTATCTGAACAGATTTAGGGCCTGTCCTGCTCTCTTACCAGACTTTTTTTCGTTCTTCAGCCAAATTACTTGCGAGCGACGGGAAAGAGAGCAGGCTGTCCGAAATGACACAAAAGTGGAAGCACTAGTGACTAGTCGGACTTGCATTGTCATCGAGGCCACGAAACGGAGTATTCTCTATCACCCGAAGAAAGGCATCGTGTATTACCGTACCAAGCAACGATAGAACAATCCAACTATCTTCAACCCATTTCCAACCATGCGCTGCTCTAAGTATTTCTACAAGGGTCTAATAATGTAATACATCAGCCCAGATAGCCACCAATCTAGATAGAGCAGGCTAACCAGGTCCATGAATCGGGATTGATCTGCATTAGAAAGCGGTGATCATACGAATAATCTGCGTCTATGTAGGATGTGGTCGTGGCAATATCTGTGCTCAAATCCGACCAATCCTTTCTAGAAACACAATTCTTACCCCGCTTCGACCAGTCCAGTGAAACTTCATGCATGCAGCTGAGGGAATTTCATATCGTTCCAATGGTTGAGACTGCAATTACAAAATGATATCAGGTCGATTTACAGACCAGGAAGTTGAGACCAAAAGCCAATGATATGAGAAGATTAGAGTTCTTCAAGTTTGACATTTCGCGGCAACATTAACCAAAATGAGGTTTTGGAGATCTCAAGATTTTGGGCGATCATCTGCATAAAATTTAACTCACCAGGACGAATCAAGCCATAGTTGCCAGGATCCAGCGAATGGAGAATGATTCCAATTTATCGTTTTATCAGGCCTATCTCCACCCAGCAGAGAGGGCTTCTGTGAGAGTTTGTGCCGTGTGAACGCAGGCCGACGTTAACAAGTGCTATGCTATGTTGCATTGCAATTAGAGTACAGGGTCAGTTTTGATATTTGCTTTTTTTCTCAATTGTTCTCACTCGCCCTCGCTCTGTTGAGAGCATTCTTAATTTAGTTTTGTGCCCTTCTTTTCGTGCCGAGCTTCAATACATTCGTATCACCTGCATAGATCCATGCCTGCCGAGGCCGCACCGTATCCGCCGAGAACAGTATCGTAGTAATGCAGTCTGCTTTTTAGCGTGTTAAAGTCCTTTCCTCATTTAACTCGATCTAACATACTGCTCTGACGTCGCGCCACTGTTTTATTCCATGAGCAACACATCCGGGCAAGCAAAAGTTTCCAGATCTCCTCTCGGTACAGGCGTATTGCTTTGTTGCTTGGCAGCAAGAGTTCAAAGTGCTATTGGCGAAAATCCGGTCTGGAGGTTGCGGTAATCCCTGGAGTAAATGATAGACGTGTGGATAAACAAGACTATGGGGACCACTTTCAAGCAACATATAGCATATTGTAGCCGTCAGCCACGGTACTCTTTCAAGCGATCAGAAGTCAAAATATGAGTTTCTAGTTCTACCTTAACTAATGGTGATAAAATTCAGCGTATATGTTAAACATGGCTTCCTCTAGTTGTGTGCAGGGCGGGTGAGGGATTCAGGCGAGCCCGGGCATATCACGACATAACTGGATGGACAACATCCAATTAACACTGTGACAATCGAGTGGTTCTGAATACAGTCACAGAAGTACGTATGTGATCAGGGGTTCACGCGTCTGAGGTCTGAATATGGGCTGTTATTGATGAGGTAATGGAGTTATAAGGACTTGATACTTCAGAAGACAATGAAGTTCTTAAGCACAAGTAGCAGCAAGCCTGAATACAAGCGATTGAGACGAAGTGGGCATCACTATGTTTCTTTACTTGCTTGCAATTGAGTTATATTATATTTTATTTTATTTTTATTTTGATATACTACATGTATTTCATTCCCGGGCTCATCAAATACATACCTATGCTAGTGTTGGGCTTGTCAGATAAATCTTGCTCGACCCAAATCATCAGGTATAGGTACAGCCGGGCCACTGCCCCAGTGGCCTTGGGCGAGCACAGTCTTGTTGTGACTCGCCTGAATCCGCACAGTCGAACACAGCTTGTTAAATGTTTGTTTACATGAGTGCTAGAGTGTGATTGTATACATATACTCGTTGAGTTTTCAAGTCTCCGGACACCCTATCAGTGATTCGATTACTCCGATATGATTAGACCGTAGCGAATAGTCATCCAACTTTGATGTGTAGTCACGATACCCACGTCAACGCTCGTGGGTCTTCCGAGCCGGGTGAGGTAAAAACGGGCTTTCAAAATATCGTAGTGGCCTAGTTCCTCGTCGTCCGCCGCAAATTACTCGCAAAGCCGGCGACGCGCCAGTCCCAGTCAGGCCCAAAGTGCCGCCCTCAAAAGACTGGTACAAGAGCTTAAAATCCAATGTAATGCATTGAGTCATAGTTGCCATTCTCAACAACACCAGGTTTAAATATGAGGATATGAATACGGCTCATCACTCGGTGTTGATGGCTGGACCGTATCCTCTTCTTTCTCGTCTCCATCCTTACTACACTTTTCGTACAATACAAGTTGCTTTGATTTCCCACTCTCTGCTCCGTTTATTCCCACGGTTTGGGTATGTCACAGGCGGTGCAACCTCATAGTCATACTAAATGCTACGCACCCTAATCTGTACCTCCCACGCCTGAAACCAAGAATGTTTGGTTTAGTAATCCCAATTTCGGTTTCACGGCCTCAACTAACAGCTACAGCTCTGGTGGCCAAGTTGGTAAGGCGCAGCACTAGTATGTAATGCTGAGATCCTCGGTTCAACTCCGAGTCAGAGCAGATCAGTAAACTGTGGGTTTTTTGCTTCCCGGAACTATATGATTTTTGGTTCAGCGCTGTGTTAGGCGGATCGTGTTGCAGGGCACAGTTGTCATTCCCCTGCTGCCCAGCGTTTTGCACCCCACTGTCTATTTGAGTATCAACCTCTACTAGAACCAAATAATATCGTACAAATTAAACTTAAACATTTAACATTACCCAAAAACCCTTCTATCCTTTTAATCCAGCTCCACCGGATGCATCTTCCTAATCCTTGCTCCATGGTGATAAACCAACCATACGGGCGGCACCAACCCTAACGCTACAAACGCCAACAAACTATTCCCCCACCCCAGACCCAGCTTCTGATACATCGCGCCTCCCGCCATCGGCAAAAACGCGCCCACGAGACTCCTCGTCGCCGTCAACGCTGCCACCGCACTCGCCGCGTGCTCCACAAACGCATCGATCATGTACCTATCCTTCATCAGCTCTTAGGTCCCCGGGGGGGAGGGTGAGGGGGGTTACGTTTGCACGGGTAAAAACACGCCCATCAACCCGACACCAATCGGGACCATTCCAATAATCGGTACAATCCAGTGCGCGTTCTTCTCCGCGCTCCACCCATACCAAAACAGGCCTATAGGAATGAGCGTGGCGAACCCGGCGCTCATCGGCAACCTCATCTCCGGCTCTGCCACACCTCCATTCCGCTCCGCAAGTTTCCTTAGCGTGGAGTCGCTCGTATGCCCGATCACCGCGATGCCCACAAAGAAGCCGATGCCGATACCGAGGTATGCCAGGCCCGTCATCTCCGGTTCCCAGCCGTACTGCATTGCAAAGACGAGGGGAAGGGAGGTGAAGAGGAGATATAAGATTCCGTAGACGGTTGAGAGGTAGAGACACATTACCACGGCGATCGGGGAGCGGAAGATGAGTTTTAGTGGGCGGGTGAGGCCACGACGGAGGATCTGGGTGGGGGTGCGGGGGCGCGTAGATTTGGCATAGAAGCTGATTAGGTCTAGGTTTCCGGTTTGGGCGCGGAGGCGCAAGGTTTTCCGTGCGAGCAGAACGTGCGGGTTGGTTTCTTTGTTGAAGAGGATGATGAAGGTCGTCACGACTCCGCCGGCGGCAAAGAGGACCCAGTATACCCAGCGCCAGCCGGCACGTTGGGCGAGGAAGCCGCCGGCGATCGGGCCAACGACCGGGCCGAATAGGGGGCCTACGTAAACACAGTCAGAAGCGCTACAGCAGGCAGTAGGGGACGCATACCAATTACGTACATTGCGGAGGCTCTGCCTCTCTGATCCTGCGGGAAAAGATCGCTGATGAAGCCTCCGCCGATGGTCAAGCAGCCGCTGCCGCCGATGCCGGCAAGGAGCCGGAAGATAATCAAGCTCTCGATGTTTGGGGCGAGGGCGCAGCCGATCTGCCAGACGACGAAGATGACGTTTGCGGTGTCGAGGACGCGGCGGCGGCCGTAGATTTCGGAGAGCGGGGAGAGGACCAGGGGACCGACGGCCCAGCCCAGGACGAAGGCGCTGACCACGAAGGAGGAGAGCATAGTCGAGGTGTTGTGGAAGTCTTTGTCCATGATGGAGACGCCGGGGGCGAACATGGAGGATGCGAGGGGGCTGTGACAGATATCAGACCAACCAGCAGAGCAAGGGGACGGTATCGATCAACCTGACGAAAGTGATCATCGAAACCATCGTCAACAGCATGATCCTCTGCCTGTGCGGCCAATTCCGCGGGTTCTCGGGATCATCCTCCCCATCCCATCCGACGATGTTCCTGGACATATCCATCAGCGGCGTCTCGGGGATCTCTCCGATGACCTGGCTTTTGTTCGACCGTGGACGCCCGAGACTTTCGGAGAGCGACCTGGCTGACTGGAGCTCGAGGTCGCGGGCATTGCGGCTGTGGGACGGTTTTTCCTCCAGCGATGGGGGGGCCTCAGCGCTGGCAGAAGAGTTTAGTTCAGTGGGCATTATCGGGCGTGTTTGGTCTACGTGGACATGCGAATTGGCATTGTAGTCACGGCGTGCTGGTTATAACAGAAGATGCAAGTAATCAAGGCTTGGATATGCGTCTGGGTGGATCCGACGCCGGAATTCGGCACACTTGCAGATGTCGCTGCACATGCCAATGAGCGGATCGCTTGGGCGACATGCGGTGCCGGGGGCAGCGGCATCCGGCCCGGGTTCCGACGCCATGGTTGGGCGAGATGCTGCACGAGTCGCGACACAGCACTCAAACACAAACGTAACATTGCCGCTACACCACACGCAGCCCCCTACGCCAGCCTCTCCCGCAGCAGCTTCTCGCTCAGCTCCCACAGCCTGTCCGCTAGCACCTGGTCCTGCGCCTGCCTCGACGGCTCGCCAACCCTATTCGGCGGCGTAATCTGCCTCGTTAGCCCAGCCCGCCCTCTGCCTCGCCGGTGCAGCTTACGTATTTCCCCGTCACCCCCTCCGTCTTGATCTCCCCCGCCGTCGCCGCGTAGAGCGCAGGCAAGCATCCCTCTGTGATCGGATCCTTCATGAACGGCCTTCCCACCGCGACTGCCGCCTTTCCCAGCACGCCGTACGCCTCCTCCGCCTGTTCCTGCTGGCACGTCGACACCGCTCCCGGATGCGTCGCATTGCAAAACAAATCCGGCGTCCCCCCCTGCCCCGCTGCGAGGCGGCCGTCGTTTAGGCGCTGCACCAACCCGCGGATGAAGAGGATCTGCGCGAGCTTGGAGCGGTTGTAGAGGTACGATGGCCCGATGTCGGTGTTTATCTCCTCGATTGAAGCGAACTTGGTCGATGAGGGCGCCATTTTATGGAGGTCTGAGGATTGGACTACGATTCGGGCGTCCGAGTGGGCTTTGGCCGTGCGGAGGAGGTTGGGGAGGAGGGTTAGGATTAGGTGCATTTGGGAGAGGTGGTTGACTTGGAAGTGTGTATCTGGTCGCTCGTTAGCACCGTCACAGGGAAGGGTGAGGGGGGGCGTCAACCAATTCCGTCCCTAGAGAGGTTGTAAACGCCGACGCCGATGCCGGCATTACAGACTAGCCCATCGATCCGCTCCAGCTTCCCTTGGAGTTTTTTGGCGGTTTCGTCGACTTCCTTGAGATCCTCAAGATCGCACTTGACAAATTCCACCTTCTTTGGATCGCCGTATCTTTCCAGTTCCTGTGTGGCCAGGTCGGCGTGATGGGGCATTTGGGAGAGCATGTACACCTTCTCGGGGTTATGTGAGAGGAGGTTGGAGACGATGCCGAACCCGATCCCGGCGGTGCCGCCGGTGACGAGGTAGACTTTGTTTGCAAGCGAGGGGATGGTGGAGCAGGACCAGGTGGTGGCGGAGGAGAAGAGGGAGGCCATGGTGGGGAGAATGACAGTTTGGGGGATCTGGGAGGAACTGGGGAGTGCTAGATTTATGAAGAGGAGGAAAGAAATGGATTGACGTCATCACGTGTCGTTGATTTTGAATGCACAGGGCTGTGGTTGAACATTGCGATCTCGGTAATACATACACCACGAGAGATCGCGAGCAGTATGCTCGGTATCGGATGGGCCGTCCCGAGATCTTGGGCCCAGATCGGTGCGGAACGATGAGTCTAGTATGTAACCCGCAACGATCGCAGTCCATAGTGCCGCTGTTGTGGGAGTAGTGATGTAAACCGATTTTATGTCTACGTTTTGACGTTTTATAGCCTGGTTCCTGCTCTGGTCATAGCGATGGATCATGGTAGATCACTCAATCGAGATGAGGATGGGGTTGGATATGTTCCGATAGGTTGGAAAACTCGCCATTTCACGACATTTCTGTCAGTTCGCGCACTTGGGGCTAGGTCTGTCCAGTGCGAAAACTTGAGAAGTCGGTTTGAAACTTCAGAACCAAGGCTGCGAGGATCCAACAGTGGAGTGATGGTTCCCACGTAGAGAGATTGCTGGATCTCCGCAGAGTTACTTCGTGCCACTCAACCATACGGGAATTCCTGGTACTGTAGTTTTGCGCCTATTTTGTCCTCGAGATCCGTGGTGTGCAACCAGTGGCGTGTGAGCTAGAAGAGCATGTTACTAGTGCCCTCGTCACTTATACCCTATCATCATATTCCATCAACAGTAGTCAGTACAAGACCATTTAGCTGCAAATATTTGTGCTAACGATAACCCTCCCCCTTCGAGCGAGTCAGCCACGAAGTTGACGGCAATATTAGGCCCAGAAAGACCAGACGGTGGCTGCTAGAACTCTCTATTTAACCCTGCGGTAGCTATAGAGGTGGCGGTAAATTCGGTTGCCTTATGTACTCGTCGATATCAAAAGCTCCCAGACACGCCATTTTAGGAAATCATCCGAGACTTTGCGTTGGAGTGTAAATTGTATTTGGTTACAATGAGGCCGGATGTAGAAATTGCAGATTTCGCACGAACTCATTTCAATGTTGTAATGAGTAATCTAATCTAATCAATCTAGGCGCTGTCCGTGATATCGGCAAGTATAGAGCACGGATGATAAAAATAGTATCACTTTTGGATTTCGCTTAGTGCCGGTTTTGATTCCACGAACACTCACTACTCTCTTAACACGGTGAATATCTCGACCTCCTCTTTACATGATGTGATAGCCCCGTTTTACAGATCCTTCCCAAGCGCGCGTTCAAATATTTATCCTCCTTTAGCTAAGGATTGGGCGAGACCAAAGGTGGTTTGAATACTTTTAATAGGAGTTAGCGGTGTTGGCGGAAAGTGTATTGGCGGGAGTTGTGTTGGCGGAAGCTGTGTTGGCGGAAGTTGTATTGGTAGGAAAGGAAAACTACAAGCTAGTAGAGTAGTTGTCAAGTAGCTTACTTTATTAAGAGGCTGGTAAAAGGATAGTTCTTCGTTGTTAATATCTCCCCCGGAAATCCCATTTGTACCGTTTAAGTGTAGTAAGATAATGTACTTAAGCAATGCTTGCAAAACAGAAAAAAACTACTAAGGCCAATTGTGCCCATTCCTCCAGGCTTTCCTTTACATATACACATCATGTAGTCACGACAAGACTAAAGATATCATAGTAGGGTACAACACTTTATGGATCCGTCCCCAAGGACGCTTCGGGCCATGAATGGCGGTGAGTGGCCGTTCATGTATGAACGATTTGTATTTGGCATTCATTATAGCGCAACAATTGAGATATTGGTACTTACTAATACAAAAATCAAGAATTTCTTCTACTTTAGCGTGTCATTAGAGGCGCGACAACTCCTATGACGAACTGGGGTGCTCACGATTATCAATTTTGTGTGGGAATACGACGATCAATAACCACATGGGTAAAGTATAAAATCCGTCATACTCAGAGATGATAAATTTCGTTAAAAGCTGCAAAATGTACCCTTGGCGCAATTACTTTGCCACTCGGCCTACAATTTTTGCACTGCCCAATATTAATGTGTTTATGGCCAGTGCTAACCCCAGCCTCGCATAAAGTATGCATAAAAATGCATGATTGGATGATGCAGCACCCCCGAAAAGGTTACATATTATCCATATTTGGTAGGTATGAAGAACAGAGCCAAGTTTCAGATGGCCGCGGCAATATGAATCGAGCTGACACATACATTCAGGGGCACCCGAGGCTGAACCAGAGCTGGGTGTCCTCCGCTATTCTTCCAATTACGGTACCCCCCACTTCGATCAGGCATTTCAAAGTTCCAAGTTGAATAAACTGCGATTCAAACTATTCCACTGCACTCGCTGAATGGCTGCTCCATCGCGTCCAGACGACCGCCTTGATGATCCACTCTGGGAAGGGCTAGAGCCAGAGCTCAAAACTGCCCTGAAGAACGAGCTCTTCAAACAGTCCCCGCAAACCGAACAACATTTTGAATCCTACTTTTCTTATTATGAGGAAGAGTGTCAGCATCAGTTTCTAGGGCTTCCAACTATCGAACTTCCGATTAGAACGCACCGGGAGCTTATCGAAACAATCAGACTTCTGTACGAGAACCGCGACAAGGAACGACATGAAATTCGAAGTACCCTTGACCGGCTTGACTATTTTGGTGAAACGGACGATATTGCGAAAAATTACGCGATCGCATTTTGCATTCGGGTCTGGCTGATGATCAACGCTCGTGAGAAACTGGACCTTCAATTTGTCACTGGCACCACCCAGGCCAACTGGGAAGACGATGGCACTACTCTGGATTCATTCTTAAATTATACCCTATATCCTAGGCCCGAGTGGCACAATGCTTCCAGCTCCGCGGAGGATATCCTTGATGAGTTCTGCGCTCACAGCTTACAGAACGCAGGTGGTCTCCGGGTAAAACTTGTGTTTACGGACAATCTCGCAGATCATCTAAAGTATGATCGGAGGGCTCACGAGTTGAATATTTTTCATCACGTTTCATTCTTACACGCGCAGAGAGAGGGCCAATTCACGAAAGTCTTGAAGCCGGAATTCCTCGAGGAAACGCTGTGGACCTTGAATCTCTTATTTCCCTCAGGCAATGGTGGACACCACGCGAAAATACTTCCAGAAGATCGGGCGATTCTCGAGCTGTACGGCCAACCACGCGAGATATCTCAGTACTCATACTATGGTGCGCGGCTGGAGCAGGTAAACGGAGCTCTGAGAGATTCTATAGAGTTAGCCACCGCCAAAGGTTTATTTCGTCGTCAAATACATCGGGAATTGCCCCTACGCCCGCAATTAACCAATCATAACCCGACGATAAGTCATAATGCTGCCTCAGGAACGATGTTTCACGTCAGTGGACCTCCCAGGCCTCTTGTTCTGTCACGGGTAACCCGGTCATGGTCACCCCCATTTTCCTGGGGGTACTTTTCCCGTCTCCGCCGTCATACCCGGCTTCAAGCTTCCACAGATATGGAATACTTGAGATTTGGATATATTTTAGTCGCCATTTTTGACCATCATCATACCGCCAAAGAACTACGGATAGATTTCAAACGTGAAGATATCAGTGAGCAAGAGTTATTCACCCAGATTCGTTATAGTTATAAAAAGCTTTATGGTTGGCGACGTTTTTTCTCCTTGAAGTCATTGTCTAGCTTTAACATTTACTGTGTACGTTGATCTGTACCCTGACATGTATCATACCTCTCATATCGCTCATTCAACGCTGGTAACAGTGCGAAGGTCCAAAGTTTGAAACTCTTTCACGTCCAGAACGTCTCAATCCTGAGGCTGAGGTTGCTTTGGCACAGCTGTTCAAGGTATACCGGCGACCAGGAACCTGGCTGAGACACACCCCAGGCATACGGACTGCGTGGGCTACCTGGATCGATGACAACCTCAATGGAGGCTCGAGAGACCCAAGAGTTGGCAGGGGATTAGGCCTAGAATTGGTTATTGGATGGAGTGGAACAAGAATAGTTGTTTTGACAGTGCTGCTCATGATAGCCAGCTTGATAGTCGGTATAGCATATATGGCAAAAACCGGAGATGTTCAGACAGCTTGGACCATTGCTTCTTATATTGTCACAGCAACTGGAGGCAAGTACATCCCTATGTGTCCTTCTGATTCCATCTTGTCTAATACTGGAGAGTATAGTGCTGGCAGCTATATTGGCAATTTTGAGATGGAATCGGACGGACTCAGGAGTTCCGTCACCAACAACATTCGCTAATTCAATACAATTCGGTTTATCGCCAGAAATGCTCATAAATTCGTCTCCCTCTAATTCTTCAACAGTTCCCTTACGATATTCCCGGGGAACTCAGACTCATCCAGGCTCTGACAATAATGTTTAATGACTTGAATTTCATTGGTTAATTTCTAACTGGCTATGATTTCTTTTGCTTTCTTGGTTCCTTGAACTTGGGTAGCTGCGTGGGCGCATTACGGGTCCTGTAATTCTTATTGGATGATGAAATATCAATTCGACGCGTGCGCCCTGATTTGCATTGCAACTACCTGCATGTGTGCAACGCAGTTCCATTAGGTTGCTTCTCCATTCTCCCACACCCGAGACATAAAATTGCAGATTATTCCGTACATCTATCTGCCCTTACGTACCTATGCTACCAATCCCCCCAATCAGAGATTAGACTTCTAATATTCGCCACCCGAACCCTAAGCTGTCAAAAGGAGTACGTACTCCAGTAGTCAAAATATACCGCATATCTTGTCTCCAAGTAGAGAAGATACTTGTATCTTCTACTGGTAACTACAATTGAAAAAAAGCCGTAGAAACATCACTTTCGGTAACTGGATTCGATATAACTATCGTACGCCGGTGCGGGGGAGTGGCCCCGTAGTGTAGTAGCTTGGTCTTGCCACCACTATGCTCATTGTTACGGGTTTGAATCCCGGCGCCACTCCTCTACCCGAGCAGACTCCTTGTGTCGCACAAGTTGATGTCGCACCACGAGTTCCCTGTGTCAAACTCACCACAGGTTGAGCATACGAATGATTAGTAATGGGGGTGGGCTTGGTGGGTCAGTGGCCTTAGTGCCCTCCATTGGGTAGCGGGAAGTGGGAGGAAACGACTTTGCCTGAGTCAGAAGTAGGTGTTATGTGAGCTAGTTTGGCCGTAATTTAGCCGATGGATGGACAGGAAGTTTCCGATGGACAGGGGTATAAAAATGTTAATTAAATGCCATGACCACCAGTGGTCGGCCGGCTTATGGTAACTTAGCTGGGCACCCCTTCGGGGTGAATGCAAAATGATTACAAACAAACAAACAAACGCCGGTGCGGGCATAACAATAAACGTGAACACCAATGACTTCACATGTTTATCCATCGTCGCGAATGGAACCTTACATGAACTTACCCGACCGAACTACCCGGCTACTTAAACGGGGACGATTCAAGCATATATTATGCTACTTGATGTCTCTACCTCCCCGAGATAGCGAGTTGTGATATCCAGCCACTCAATGTATCTCACAATGTTATATATTCGCCTCTCACTCGTCATGCCTACTTCGGTCACCAGCCTTTCTTAGCTCCATCACTGATATAAAGTCGGCTTCGTGGGCTAGATTCTATTCCCTGCCATAAACCCTCTCGCGGGATACTAAACTTGCCGCACGATATATCGCCTTCACTCACGCGTTGAATTTGATACATCATCCATGCAGGCTAACCTCAGACCACGTGGGTCGGCTAACAAAAGGGTCATCAGTACATCCAAAAGAACAATCATGTGGTAGCCACTAGCTGCGAGTAGGGTACCCAATCGATTCGAAAATAAGAAAGTGCATGGTGCAGTAACATCGCCACATTTTTTAGTACACTTCCTTATTATTGAATCAATACGGTAGACTCAACCTCATCGATCAAGGAAAGATGAACTAAAGTTTAACACATAAGGGTCAATAGTTAGGATGAATTCAAGGAGTTTCATCGTTGGCTGGCCCGCAGAAGATAGACCATACATCTGGTATGTCCTCCCAACTTGCTTCATAAGCTTGTATTCCCTGTAAGGAAGGATATCTAACGGCGTTCCACCTACGGGTCGATGGACGCTGGGTTGACAATTTTGTTGGCTGGCTTCGCGATAGGCATTGACGTCTGCATCTCTGGTCACTAGAACTCACGGTCGGTCAACCCCATTGGCTTTAATTTACGCGGCCGACTGCCAAACTCTCCACCCCATCACTATCTGCCCCTTCTGAGAAACCACCACCGCCCTCCCATATTGGTAGCATTATTTTGTAAAATGCGGAGTATACCACTGCCAGGGGAACCCCTGAAATCAAATGTGAAGAGAGGTTATACTGTTCGGTGCAGTGGCCTGGTTCTCCTTAAACACCACGAGCCCCGGTGAGCGAAAAAATCGGAACGAGACCATGCATATGTGGTTGGATTAGGAACTACCAAGTCACAGTACCCAGCCGCTGCTGGTTATAGGTCTCGAGATCACTGCTTTCCGGCAAATGTATATTATGGCATTTCATCACGGCGTCTAGATCCGCACAATACCGCCGCATAAGGAGCACAATTTCCGCTCAAATAAACGTTTCATGACCGAGTTGAGGGCAAAGCTCATATATCTCGCAAGCTAATAAGGTGGATGGGTTGAATCGGGGTTGATGATCAAGAGCATATCTAGAAGTAACGCACGTATTTTGAATGGTGTGGTATGGAGGACGCGTAGGAAGAGGCGGTCTGAAGAGGGGGAGTTGATGGCTAGCGTGATAATCAGGATGATAGAGAAACCAGAAGATAAGAATTCGAACAAAAGCGAGAACACAGAAACCAACGCGATTCCACACCAAAAAAGTGGCTACCCCGTCGAAGGTAGAAGAGATGGCCTAAGAGGTAAGAATGGTGGGTAGCCAAAGAAAACATTGGGAGCTTAAGGAAGGACGGTCGTAACCTGAGGATTCATCGGTGTGTAGGATTTGAAGATGCCGGCTTTTCACCCCTAATTATGAACCAAATAGCATTTTTATTATTGCTTCTCCTCTCTTAATCTCTTAATCCAATCGTGCCATTAACTAAGAAAGTTTACATTTAACATTCTACAATTCCCTGCTTCATCAGGAAATGACAGACATGTGCTCCATTTGTACTCGTCGGATTTTCAAATTATGGGCCACCTAGAACCTTAACCCTTAGCAGAGCCATCATAAGAGTCATTTTAAGCGCTGGGCAAATTCATTTTGCCGTGGGTTAGGGTTCTGGATGGCCCATTACTTGAAAATCCGACGAGTACTACGGGCACTTCTCCACCGTATCATGAGATCTAATACCTAGTTCTTTCCTTTGCCCGAGCTAACCGGGCACACTCTTCTTCTACTTATATAGCAGTTCGTCGCTTCCTCTTAGGCGCACCACTGGGGGCAGTGGACGCAGTCACAGTGATGGTGGTAGTGGTTGTGGTGATTGGGTGCCCTTCACCACTCAGGGTTCATCCTTATCCTCAACGCTATCACTGGTATCACCAGCAGGAACTCTGTACACAGTTGCCCAAAATACACGCACTTGTTTCTTTTCTGCTAGTGAGAAAACGCGTACCATATTCTCCACTTCCGGAAAATCTTTCAATGCTTTTGCTTTCCGCTTGGCTTTAATAAGGGCCAGGCCCTTTCCTTCAGGTACCATTTCAGCTCTACTCTCACAACTTTGAGATTCTTGAACTTCAGAGAGGTAATTGTGCTCTCCTTCTGCAGCGCAACATCATAGTTCAAGGTCTTCTTTCCCTTCCAGGGAATGGAAGCTTGACTCCATATTTTCCATTCACTATCCAGTCCCTGAAGTATAGCTAACATGGATACTGAGAATATAGGTATGTGTAATACCTTCTCTTTCTTGATCTTCTTTGCTTTTGGCGCGGCGGGTTCGGCGATAGTGGACTTGCAGCGGGTGCGGAGGCGGGAGGTATAGGGGAACAGGTTTGTTGACTAGAAGCTTGATCTTGGGTAGCAACGCTTTTTGGCGGGGTTTTTAGCGTATTTTTATGATAAGATCTTGGAGGTGGAGGAGGAGGACTTTTCCGAAGAGATCCGCTGCTTATGCCCTTTTTGGTGGCAGGGACATCTTGGTGCAGAGGGTGGTGCGGCGAGAAAATGCTGCTATGAAAACCCTTACAATTGCTATGGATGAAACTCATGGACTTTTGTCGCGTCTGATTTAGTCTGCACGCGAGATGTCTCCACCCTGGCCTTAAGATAGCGACTCCCCCCAATAAAAAGAAATGCAAGCCCACCCCCCAGCTAGAGATACAGGTAAACCGCTAGACTCCGAGTCATTAGATATTCTAGCAAGAGTGTAAAATATTGAAGTCCCCAGAGCATTTTTGATATCTTGGCCTTAGCATTCGGGAGTCTTACTATCACATAGCCAATTGAAGGCTAGATCTTGACACACCAACAACCTATCAACCAAAGCTCCCTTTCCTCACTATATATCAACATAGAAGCAACATGTGCCCGTCCCATTCGATGCTCAACGTAGGCTCCATGATATCCGGCGCATTATCCACACTGTATGCACGTCTGAATTTAGTGAAGCTCTATCTTAGGGTAGAATTTTAGAAATAAAGTAAGAGTACCTGCGGGTAAGATGTGCGAGTGCCTTTTCTGTAAGTGTATCCACCTTCTCTGCGGTTTCGTCATCCTTAGCCGTCTCCTCCTCAGCGACGGGTGCTACACGTTTCCTAGACTAGTCACTCTCCTGGTTCCGAATTCACTCCGCCATCTCCGTGGCTTCTCTCGCGTGTCTTAGAGTATCTTGAGCGTATTTTAGCGAGTATTCCCCTTCTGAGTCGACGGCCATTTCGCATAAATGCCGTCTATTATAGATTCGGATGCACTAAATTGCGAACGATGATAGAAAGCTTTGAGACTGTTAATGTAATCTTGAAGCAAAATGTCAAAAAAATACTCAGCAACTATATTATTATTCATATAAGCACACGGAATGTGTCTTTTTCGATTCTTATTGGTCAGAATTCTGTGGCTGAGTGGCTGAGTGGCTGATATTGGCAAGTATAAACCACAAGAACTCATATTAAAAACAACCCACTAATTTAAGTCTGCAAGTTGCACTCTGACAACAAAGTGTGATATACATGAAATGTGTATAACTATACCTGCTTTCACATCCCAGGTTGACATTCATGATATTTTTAATATTGGGTGAGTAGTTGTGGATTAATACCTTTATTGTATTGTTTTTTTACAGTAGTATGAGGAGAATTTGCAATGGAGTAAATTGGCAACTGGGAAGTGAAATAGAACCTATTTATGGATGTTTCATCCCTAGAACATGTTGTGATCAGAGCAAAACTTCGTGACATCATTGGATTTCAAACAATTCAAATCGCTGAGCAGAAAGCTTCTTTTCAGCTGACAATAATTGCTCTGGCCATAGAAATAGTACCAACTTACAGAGACTTGGAGAGATATACTAGTGGGCTTGGGACCTGTACAGTGGGTATACTGCAGAAGTTGGAGTTGAGTGTACACAGGGTGGTGGAATAATCCATATCTTATCTCCACTGCATATATTGACAAGTAAAGTCAGCAGGGTGATGGTGGTGCACAGAATTACAGGGATAACTGAGGTGGACTGGGCGATGGGGAGTGTATATATTTAGGAGACTCTGGTGTAGATAGGTACAACAAGCAAAATGACATTATATGATGCAAAACTCATAGGGAAGCAGTTTTGGAGATCGTAATCCAAAGCATATTTAATGCATGGCAGTAAGAGCTTCTATGAACCTGGGTGTTAACTACATTACTATGATATGCATACAATTTTCTACGCTTAATACTATATATCATACTGCATTCAACAATACTGCTGAATATACTTCATTGCATGCTCTCAAGTCAATTCTCAAGACGCTCTAAAGTACACTTCCAAGCAGAATCTCAAGTTTGCTTCCAATCATACTCAATAACACATTGTGAATCTGCTTGACTCCATGATCCCAGATAAGCTATCAAGATAAGTCCAAGTACCCTCCAAGTACAATCCCAGACACATCGCTGTGGTGAAATGGCAGAGCGAGAACGCAGAGAGCCCATCTTCAACACTCCGCCGCACCTTTCACAGCATTCAAAAGAAATTTCTGGGAAAGAGTGGTTCTGGCTCGAGGAGTGTAGGAAGAGGATGAGCAAATATAATACTACCCGGCTGTGAGGATGCACACGGAGTGTTACGCCTTTGGTGTTATAGGTCCACTTCCAGGATCATACAGGATCACTCAACAATCCAAATATGAATACTAAATCCGAAATCATGAATTATTACTCGGATTTCCAAGTTGGATCAACCTTCCGGATCTGTTGACCTATTGGTAATATTTCCATTACCCTACCTTCGTACCAATGGATCAACGACAGCGATCAAGCCCAGCACAATTAAAATGTGTACCATCTTTAGATCGGTATTGGTCGTAGGATCTCTATTGTTGTTACGGGGGTGTATACCCTAAGTAACTTAACTAAGTATTCGCTGATACTAAAGTAAGTACTAGGTCCACGGCCATAGATCTTATTCCTCGTTCAAACTGTCTTCTGCTTCGGAAGATTCTTGGCTGCTTATCTCAAATTCTTCTATCCTAGGAAGGTTTGCCTTACGATGATTGGCGGTTTCTAAACTCAGCTTAATAGGCCGAATACAATTCTTAACTCGATGTGTCCCTTTTTCATCGGGAGGCCAAGCGCAATGCAAGCACTCACCTGCTAACTTCCATCTATTGATTTCTTGCAAGTCAATCCCTTCAGTCTTCGTATTCCCTTTCTTGGAATCCTTGATTCCCTTTGTCTTGGAATAATCTTTGCCGTTCTTTCTCTTCTCCACCCCAAGGGCAGACTTAGTTGATGCTAATGAATTTATCCGTCCAGTCCTGGTTTTCCCCCTGGTTGTTAGAGCTTCAGGATCTCGTAACCTTTGGGAGTCTCGAAGGAATTCCTCACACTCCTTAACGATCCTATCTTGCTGATTCGGATCGTTCCCCTTTTGTTGTTTTGGGATCGTAGCTGTAACGTCCTTAGGCACGGATGCTAATTCGAACCTGGTTAGTAGATTTTTGAGCCAGAAAGCTGTACTGGTTGCTTCGGACGAATGCGATGATTTTTTCCAAGGCATAAACTATAACATCGTTCTCGTTTTCGAAGCTAATAGTCATTTGTAGGATGTTGCTTCTCAAGGGTGCGGGGCTGCCGCTATACAAAGCTAATAGATTCTAGGTATAGATATAATAGGTATAGGTATCATAAAAACACAATAATAAATAAGAATATTTCTCCACTGGTAGGTATCGTTTTGTCTCTAGCTGTTCGAGCTTGTCTTCCTCATTGCCGGAACAATGTAATCTCTTTATAGTCTCTCGAAACCTCCTTCAGACTATGATTTAATCCCTCAAATGATAGCCACGTATCTGTGCGTCTTACATTTAATAAATGCGCCTGGTAGAGGTTGCCACCCATCCCTATGTTCAGTGTGTTCATGCATGATATCATATCGGCTCATTAATCAGACCATAACTTCAACTTTGACATCTCGCATTATCTTGAGTTTATTCGGTAGTTAATCACAGGCTTAATGGATACCACTTCATGCTGTGACAACGTAGACCATGACATGTATTGTACGTTGCGATCCAGAACTGTTGCAAATCAATGCAAGGTGTTCGCTTTTGGCTTTTAGCCGAATGCCATAAATCCCTCAGTTATGTCATGCTTAGGTGGAGACAGTTCTCGAGACAGTTCCCATAACACCGGGGTGTGCCGCACCTTTGCCCAACCGTTACGGATTGGAGGATTAGAGCCCGCTTACTCGCATTTGACTATCAACTGCCATGCTTGTTTCCAAGCAGTCCCGCATAGTATCCAAGAGTAGTGTTAGCAACGGTTCCGGACCATCACTTCGGGTCCGGGTCCGGGTCCAAACCGAACCGTTGCCAAATTGGCGGTCCGGGTCGTTAATAAACCCGAACTGCCCACTCGGGTACGGTTCCATGGTAAACTCCCAACCCATCTGAATTGGGCGGGTTGTCAGCGGGTCGCACAGCGGGTCCATCTATAGATTCATATAAGGCTCTTGTATTTGC